>R07__coassemble_154_pt1 | contig 29464 bp, 20 predicted proteins | sample R07__metabat2_low_PE_052 | metagenome-assembled genome bin R07
TGATTATAATGATGATTAAAAAGAACGGAGGCGCCTTATGACATTTATCGAGAATAAGGGTCCTGTTGTAGAGTGGGAATAAAATAATGTGAATATGAGGTTGCAGACGTAAATTAAATAGAACTGGCATAGAGTCAGCTTACTGATTTATCACAGTAGGTTGGCTCTTATTTATTTGCAGTGCAGAAAAATTTGACTCAAAAAAATATTTTTCTGAAAATGGGTGTACAAAACGGGCCCCTTTGTCCAAACATAGTGAAACGTGGCCGATTGAAGTCTGAAAATGACAGCCTCAGAAAGGAAAACCAAAAGCTGAGGGATGTGTTGGCAGCTCATGGCATACCATTTGGAAAAAAGATTGCAAAACAGTTCATTCGACATTATAATGAAGATAATTTCCATAACTTATAATTATATTGACATACGGAAGGAATCTTTACTTCATGATGATCGGAAGAAAAAAAGAGAAAGCGATGCTTTTGACCCTGATGAACGAGGATGAATCACAATTCGTAGCGGTGTTTGGTCGCAGAAGGATAGGAAAGACATATCTTGTAAGGGAGAGCTTTGAGCATAAGTTTACATTTCAGCATACAGGAATAAGCAATAACCAGATAGAACCGGGTCTGCGCAAACGGGCACAGTTAGAAAAATTTGCCGAATCTCTTAGAGATGCAGGTTACGATAAATTCGAGAAATTGACCTCATGGAATGATGCTTTCAACGCGCTCAAAGAAGTTATCAAGCGTTCGAATGAACGGAAGAAGGTTATTTTTATTGATGAATTATCCTGGATGGATACCAAAGACAGCGGTCTGATTTCAGCATTGGAAAGCTTTTGGAACGGATGGGCAACTGCCCGTGCCGAGAAAGACATCATTTTAATCGTATGTGCATCGGCGACATACTGGATGATGGATAATATTGTAAACTCCAGGGGAGGTCTTCACAACAGGTTGACCGGTCAGATTCACCTTCAGCCGTTTACGCTGGGCGAATGTGAGGAATATCTAAGATTGCGGAAAATCGTATTCAACCGCCATCAGATATTACAATGTTATATGATTATGGGCGGAATTCCATATTACTGGAGTTTGCTGCAAAAGGGGAAAAGTCTTGCACAAAATATAGATAATCTGTTTTTTAGCGATACAGCACTCCTTGCTCATGAGTACGAGAATCTATATCATGCTCTTTTCAATAAACCTGATCAGTATCTTAAAATAATTGAAGCTTTAAGTCAAAACAGCAAGGGAATAACACGGGATGAAATAATAGAAAAAACAGGGATTGCAGGTTCCGGAGACCTTTCAAGAAAACTAAGTGATCTCGAAAATTGCGGTTTTATACGGCGATTTATTCCATTCGGATACAAATCGCGCAACAGTCTGTATCAGTTGATCGATAATTATACGCTTTTCTATCAAAAATTTTTGAAAGAAAAGGTCTACGATGAACATTTCTGGGAAAATCGAAGTAATTCCGCTGCGGTAAATGCCTGGTGCGGTATTGCCTTCGAGAGAGTTTGCCTCGAACACATCCCTCAAATAAAAGCAGCACTTGGCATAGCAGGGGTTTACACGGAAGTAAACGCCTGGCAGTGCCGAGCTGATGAGGAAAATGGTATTTTCGGTTCGCAGATTGATTTGCTGATTGTAAGAAAAGATCAGATCATCAATGTGTGCGAGATGAAATATTCTGATACAGATTATATCGTAGATGCTTCTTTCGACAGAAGTCAGAAAAGGCGCATTTCAGATTTCCAAAAGAAAACATCCACGAAATATGCTCTTCATTCTACTCTCATAACCACGTATGGGGTAACAGATAATGCATACTCGGGCGAACTGCAGGCGATAATTACAGATGACGATTTGTTCATATAGGTGAAAATTCGCTGACTGACTTCGTATAAAGATGTGTATAAACTGAAAAAATAAAAAAATGTAACAACGGAGTCTGCAGGAAAGCAACATAATTCTATGAGGTAGGCCCATAAGCCGAGGTGACGGATACATTAAAAAATCCTGGAATTGACAACTGCATACCCTTGTTAAGTGATCCCAAAGCGGTGCCGGAGAACAGTCCCCTGGCACCGCTCGTTCCGGTCCATTTAAAACTTTCTCCTCCGCTTGCAAACTCCTCTTTTTGGGGATATAATGTACAATGATTTTTTATGTTCAGGGGTGGGTTTATGGATCGAATTCTGATCGAAGAAAACGAAATCAAACCGAACCGTTACGTGGTGCGTACGCTTTTTATCATTATGATTATTATGCTGATCTGCGAGCTGCTGAATGAGATCGGCATCTTTCGTGTGGCACCTGCACGCATGCGTGTGGTTTCCGTGCTTGTTGTAATCTTCACCATGGTTCCTATGCTGCTATGCCATAAGTCGTCGTGGATTGAACTGCCTGCGACCAAATATCTGGTGATGAGCTGTGCCATGCTGGAGATTCTGCTTGTAATGATCATCCTCGGCCAGTGGGCGGATTTATGTCTTCTGATGCCTCTTTTGCTGGCTGCACAGTATCATAACCGGCAGATGAACAGGTTTGTGCTGATCGGAACGCTTGTCATTGTTCTTCTGTCCACCGTCCTCAGCATCAGCCTCGGCCTGGTTCAGGCCGACTTCTACACCTTCCTGGTCAAAAGCTGCGGCTTAAATATTACCACAGAACCGATGGAAGCCTATGACGCATCCCACTGGGTGCTGCTCAGTCTCTTATACATTGCACTTCCCCGCTGTCTCATTATCGGCGGTCTCAGCACGATTGTATTCTCTATCAGCGACAGCGGAACAAACAATCTGGAAAATCGCATCCAGGCCACATACCATAGCAAGATGGATGTTCTTACGGGCCTTTATAACCGCTTCGGCTTCACCGAGCAAACGGAAGCTTACGAGAAGAATCTCCCGGATCACCTGATCTGCATTTACTCGGACGCGGACGGACTTCATGCGCTGAATGACGAAAAGGGCCACTTTGCCGGCGATGCCTTCCTGAAATTATGCGGAAAGCTCCTGAAGGACGGCTTTGGAGAGGATTGCTACCGCATCGGCGGCGATGAATTTGTTGCCTTCACTGAATCCATGGATGAGGCCGGTGCCCACGCGGCGCTGGATGAAATTGCCCGGCAGCTTGATGCGGAGCACTACCACATGTCTTTTGGAATTTGTTCTCTTCAGGACGGAATGGGCATTTTTGATATGATTCGTAACGCGGAGCTGGAAATGTACCGTAACAAGAACGACTACTATCTCTCCACGCACAAGGACCGGCGCAGACACTGAGCCTGGTTCGGTAAAACAATTTTAAAGTGGAATGCTGTTGGCATTTCAGATGCGGTTTATTATCCGGCAGGTGTTGCCATCGGGATAATTTCCGCGTTGGTTTTCTCCGGAATATTTATGAAAAAAGCAAAGAGAATATAAATTTAGAAAGCGAAGTGAAAGAAATGGGCAATGCATTAGACGGAAATTTGGCTTCAGTGGATATGAAAACTGAGGACGTGCTGCAGCAGAGGTTGGAACTTGAAAAGGCAAAGCTCCGTGAGGAAATGCTGGTATATATATTAGATCATAACCCGAGCGCAGAAAAATTTGTTGATTTTATTGGAAACAGACTTATAGAAATATTCGGCTGCGACCAGGTCATTTTCTTTGATACAAACGGCACGAAAACAGTTTTCAACACACCCGGCATAGAAACAGTTCCGGAAGAATTATGTGTTAATTGCCCATTTGAAAGATGCCGCGGCAACGAAAAGTACGGCAACGATGGCATTATAGTCATGGACGACTGTAGTAAAGGCTATATGGGTGAAGCTGTTCACCCTCAGTGCCCGGTTAAATCTTCCATTATTCAGCAGGTGTTTGCCGATGATAAGCTTGTGGGCTGGCTGAATGTAAACTACCTTAAGAATTTCAACACATTTTCGGATTTCGATATCGACATAATGAAAACCACATCGGCCTTTTTCGGTTTACTTCTTGAGAGAATAAATTCCAGGAAGGCCGAGGAGGAACGCGCTGCAAAGGAACTTTCCGAAAGTAAAAATAGAAGAGACCGCGAAATTATTGAAATTTTGGCATCCGAATATTCTTCGGTTTATTATATAGACCTTACTACAGATGAGTTGAACCCATATACTATGAACGCCGAAATTGAATCTGAATTCGGACAGATTTTCAACAGCGGCATTACATATTCAGAGGCATTTAAGCTTTATGTTGAAAAGCTGATTTTCCCTGAAGACAAGGAAATGATGCTTAAAGCAGGTTCCGTTGAAAATATCAAAAAGGAACTGGCCGGAAAGAAAACATTTATAACGACCTACAGGGACTCTGACAACAGATATTCGGAAATGAAATTCGTAAAGGTAGGCGGAGACCTTGACAAGCCGACAGCTGTTGCCCTAGGCTTTTCCGATAAGGATGATGATTTCAGAGCGGCCCAGCAGGCTGAAATTGAACGCCGGCGCAACACTGAAATCATAGAGATTCTTGCTTCAGAATATTCCTCGGTTTATTACATCGACCTTAACACAGACGGGCTCAATCCTTATACGATGAATGCGGAAACCGAATCCGAATTCGGTCAGATTTTCAACAGTGGTATTACATATTCAGAGGCTTTTAAGCTTTATGTAGAAAGGCTGATTTTCTCTGATGACAAGGCAATGATGCTGAAGGCGGGGTCCTTTGAAAATATCAGGAACGAGCTCGCCGCAAAGAAAACATTCATTACAACCTACAGAAATTCTGATAACAAATATTGTGAGATGAAGTTCGTTAAGGTAGGCGGAGATAATGATGAGCCTGTGGCAGTGGCTCTTGGTTTTGCCGAAAAGGATGAGCTGATTCGTCAGGAACAGGCTATTGAGGCCGAACGCCAGATGAATTTCGATATTATCGAAATTCTGGCATCCGAATATACGTCGGTTTATTATATTGACCTCGCTACCGATGGCCTGAATCCGTACACCATGAACGCTGAAACGGAAACCACTTTTGGTTCGGTATTCAGAAGCGGAATTACATATTCCGAGGCGTACAGGCTTTATGTGGATAAGCTTGTGTTTTCAGAGGATAAACCTATGATGCTGAGGGCAGGGGCCATTGGCAATATTATGAAAGAGCTCCGCAGCAAGAAAACCTTCCTCACCACATACAGAAATGCAGAGGGCCACTATTCTGAGATGAAATTCGTTAAGGTTGGAAATGAGGAAGGCACCCCTGTGGCTGTAGCTCTTGGCTTTGCGGACAAGGACGAGGAGCTCCGTGCAAAACTCGAAGAAGAGCGGATACTCCAGCGAAACATTGAAATTATCGAAATACTTGCTTCCGAGTACACATCTGTTTATTACATCGACATGACCACCGACGAGCTGGACCCGTATACGATGAATGAACAGACGGAGACAGAGTTTGGTGAAATTTTCAGAAGTGGTATTAAATACGGTGATGCCTTCAGAATGTATGTTGACAAGCTGGTTTATCCGGAAGATAAAGCCATGATGCTGAAGGCCGGTTCTGTTTATAATATCCTAAGCGAGCTGGCAGAAAAGAAAACCTTCCTGACCCAGTACAGAAATGCCACCGGCGAATATTGCGAAATGAAATTCGTTAAGGTAGGCGACGAAGAAAATCCGGAGTCGGTTGCTTTGGGCTTTTCAAATAAGAACGAGGAAATCCGCGCCGAGCTTGCGCGAAAAGAAAAGCAGGCCAGGGACCAGGCGGTTATCTCCGGTCTTTCCGACGACTTTGGCTGCGTAGTTTATACATCTTACGATGCTTACGACGAAATTCATTATCGTTTCGACCCACTGTTTGAAAAGCATATCGATGGCTGGTCGAAAATCAATGATTTCAAAGAACGCCTTGAAAAACTAACTAACACCATCATGCATCCGGAGGACAGGGAAGCTTTCTGGAAAGCCACACGGCCTGAGGTCGTACGCGCCGCAATTGATAATGACGGCGTTTACTATGTAAATTTCAGAACGCTGATTGACGGCGAGGAAACCTATTATCAGGCAAAGTTTGTTAGAGACGAAATACACCCGGATACTAATGTAATTGCCGGCTTCCATAATGTTGACACGGAGACCAAGCGCGAAATGGAAGCACTGGATGCGGCAAAGGCCGCAAGCCGTGCCAAGACGGACTTCCTTTTCAATATGTCCCACGATATCCGCACGCCTATGAATGCCATTATAGGCTTCACCAACATGGCTATAAGAGATGCGGAAAATCCGGAGAGGGTGCGGGAAAATCTTAAAAAGGTTCAGCTTTCGGGCAACATGCTTTTGTCGCTTATCAATGACATTCTGGATATGAGCCGTATTGAAAGTGGAAAAGCCACTTTGAACGAGGTGAATGCGGACATTAATGCTATGTTTACGAATATCCAGCCGGTTATGGCCAATCTGGCTGCATCGAAGGATATAGATTTAAGTTTTGAGATAAAAAACATCCGCGACAGATTTGTTTATGCCGACACTGCCCGCATCGACAGAATCATGATAAATCTGGTTTCCAATGCCGTAAAATATACAGAAGGCTACGGAAAGGTCCAGGTTCTTTGTGAACAGCTTGAGGGCGCAAAGCCGGGCTTTGGTTTGTACCGTTTTATGGTAAAGGATAATGGTATAGGCATGAGCGAGGAATTCCAGAAGCAGATGTTCGAGGAATTTTCAAGAGAAGAAAACTCCACCACGAGCGGCATTCAGGGAACGGGCCTTGGTCTTCCTCTGGCAAAGAAGCTGGCTGAAATGATGGGCGGCCGCATCACATGTGAAAGCAGGCGCGGCGTGGGCTCCACATTCTTTGTGACAGTACCGTTCAGGCTGCGGACGGAAGAGGATATCATGGCGGAAAATATTCAGGAGCAGTATGCGTTTTCTGTTGACTTCAGTGGAAAAAAGGTGCTCCTTGTAGAAGACAATGAACTGAACCGTGAAATTGCATTAGATATTCTGGAAGATGAAGGAATACTGGTGGAAACTGCAGAGAACGGAGAAGAAGCCGTGTACATGGTTTCCGAAAAAGGCACGGAATATTATGATTTCGTCCTGATGGACATCCAGATGCCTGTTATGGACGGATATGAGGCTACAGCTGAAATCAGAAAATTATATCCGAAGGAAGCTTTGCCGATTATTGCCCTTTCTGCCAATGCCTTTGAAGAGGACAGGCAGAAATCCATAGCTGCGGGAATGAATGAACATGTGGCAAAGCCAATCAAGATTGATGAGCTTAAATCTGTGATGGCGAAATTTATATAAGCGGAAAGAGGCAATTGAAATGAATCTTTTAACACAATGCTGCGGTCTGAGCCTGCTTATTATTCAATTTATTTTCATTTGCTCACAGAAATCCTTAAAACTCTTCAGAGAACGGATTTTTATGTGGGTTCTTGGGATAACGGCATTCAGCGTAATATGCGATATCCTCTCAGTCGTGTTTATATGCGCGCAGGGGAATTTTCCTGCATGGCTGGTACAGCTTATATGCAAGTTGTATGTTGTGTCACTTATATGGGACGGCTGGTGCGCCTACATATATATGATGCTTGACGTGATGCCGCGAAAGAGCTATCGCAGGATGGTCGCGTACATGGCCATACTCAACCTGCTGGTTTCACTTGCCGCTTTTATCCTGCCGATAAATATTATATATGACGGCAACAATATGTTGTATACGGAAGGCCCTTCTACGCTGGTGGCTTATTCTGCCGCGTTGATTTATTCCGGCCTGATAGTCATTACCTGCCTGTCGCAGAGCAGTAAGATGAACCCAAGAAAAAGGCTGGGGATGCTGCTTTGGGTTGCCTTCCTTGTTTTTGCTGCTGCTCTTCAATTCTTCCAAAAACAGATACTTATCATAAGCTTTGCCATGTCATTCGGAGTGATGATTATTTTTGTGCTGATGGAAAATCCGGAGTCAAATATAGATAAGAAACTCGGATGCTTCAATTCTTATGCGAAATTGATTTTTGTTACATCGCTTTGGGACGAGAACAGGGATTTTTCGATACTCAATATTTGTTTTAACCAGAGCACAGTGAGCGGGCTTGAGGAGTCAGATAAGCTTCTGGCGTATCAGCGCATAAGCAAGATTTTAACTGCACAGGGGAGTTGTTATGTCTTTAAGGAGAATGATTCTGCCTTCAGTGTGATTTCCACAGACCGTGAGGCTCTTGAAAAGCTTGCAGAAAGCATTTGGGCGCAAATATGCAGCCACGATTTGTCAAAGGGCCGCACAACGGTAATGCTTTTAAAAGACCCGCATCTTCTTGATGATGCCCTGGAAACAGAGAACATTTTCACCTTCGCTATGGATGAAGGCCTTACCGATGCTCATAAAATCAATGTTATAGATGAAAATGTAGTAAGAATGTTCCATGTGCGAAAGCTTCTGGTTGAAGATCCATCTGCCCTGGCAGATTTCGCGGAAGAAGCTGCTTTCTTAAATAACAGGGAGCAACGCCTTAAAAGCCTTGAAATTATTGATCTTTTTGCTTCCGAATATGCGGCTGTTTATCATGTTGACACAGTTACCGGCGTTTTGACAACATACGCCATGAACAGTAATACTGTCAGCAATCTAAGCGCACCATTTAAGAACGGCATGCAATTCAGGGATGCCTATAAGCTTTTTACAAAAACTTTTGTATATGGCGAAGACCGTGATATGTTCATGACGGCCTGCACTCTTGAAAAAATAAAAAAAGAGCTTCAGGAACATAAGAGCTATTCCATCGTTTTCCGCTGCACAACGGGCGTTGAGGCTGAACCTATTTACTGCGAGATGAAATTTATGAGGCTTGGCAGTGACAGCGAGGAGCTGTCAGCATTTGTTCTTGGTATTGCCAATAGAGATGATGCCATAAAGAAGGAAAAGGCCGAGGCATTGCAACGCGCCCAGTATCATGCGGTAATACAGGCTCTTTCTTCGGAGTACGGTTCGATATACTATGCCGATTTCAGCACAAACCTGATTGTACCTTATGCCGCCAGCGACAGGGTTTCGGAACATGTCGGCACAAAAGCACTTAGGGGAGTGACCTTTGATGGAGCTGTTTCAGCCTATATAAATTCTATTGTAGCTGCAGATGATAAGGAGATGATGCGCGAAGTCTTTACCATAGAAAATATACGCCGCGAACTTTCCGACAAGCAGTATTTTACGCAGATTTACCATAATGAAATCGGGCAGTTCTGCGAAATGAAGTGCGTGCGCACCGATGAACTGCAGCCGGTTGTGAATATTGTTGTGGGCTTTGCGGTAAAGGATGCGGAAATCCGCAAGAGGCTGGCGCAGGAGCAACAGCTGAAAGATGCCTTGAAGGCCGCGGAAGTGGCAAACCGCTTCAAAACGGATTTCCTCTTTAGCATGTCTCACGATATTCGCACACCGATGAACGCCATAATCGGTTTTACCCGTATGGCAGTCCGCGATATCAATAATCCGGAAAAGGCTCTGGATTATCTGGACAAAACCCAGAGGGCCAGCGAGATGCTTTTATCTCTTATTAATGATATTTTGGACATGAGCCGCATAGAAAGCGGCAATGTAAAACTGGTCGAGCAGGCTGTGGATGTAAAATCGGTCTTTACGGGCCTCGAACCAATGATGCAGGAGCTTTCCAGGGATAAAGGGATTAATCTGGAATTTTCTGTCGGGAATATAGAGGATCGGTTTGTGTATCTTGACCCAATGCGCGTCCAGCGTATTCTGGTGAATATCATTTCCAATGCTGTCAAATACACATTGGAAGGCGGCTGGGTAAAAGTAAACTGTACAGAATCCGGAAAAGATTTTGATGGGCGGGGAATCTATGTGTTTTCCGTTGAAGATAATGGAATAGGCATGAGCGAGGAATTCCAGGCACATCTGTTTGAGCAGTTCTCCCGTGAGGAAAATGCTTCCACCAGCAAAATTCAGGGTACCGGACTGGGCCTTGCCCTTTGTAAATCCCTCACTGAGCTTATGGGCGGAACAATCAGCGCTGTAAGCACTCAGGGCGTTGGATCAAAGTTCACGGTCACTCTGCCGCTTCGCATTGCGGATGAGGACGCCGTGCAGCTTTGTGAAAAGGCAGAACATGCGGTAAATGATAGTATTTTCTCGGGCAGGAGAGTCCTGCTTGTAGACGATAATGAACTTAACAGGGAAATCGCAGTGGATATCCTTTCCGAAGCCGGCCTCGAGACGGAGACTGCGGAAAACGGTAAAGAAGCCGTAAACATGGTAAGGCAGAACCCTGCGGAATATTATGATTTTATTCTTATGGATATCCAGATGCCTGTGATGAACGGTTATGAAGCAACTGCAGCAATCAGAAAGCTTATGCCGGACGTGCACATACCTATTATTGCCCTGTCGGCCAATGCCTTTGAAGAAGACAGGCAAAAATCAATTGCAGCGGGAATGGATGCCCATGTGGCAAAACCTGTCAATGTAGAAAAGCTGAAGGAGATGCTTGCTTTATTCTTGTGAAAAATTCCAAGGCCCCCTTTTTACTAAGGAGGCCTTGTTTGATGAAAGATTCAGAAAGGACTGACACGTATGAATGCGCTTAATCTTGACACAGTGATTCTGGCCGAAAATAAAAAGGATATAATCATACTGGACCAGACCCTTTTGCCTAATGTCTGTAAATATCTAACGCTGAATAAGGCCGAGGATATATGGGAGGCAATATATTCCCTGAGGGTGAGAGGGGCACCGGCGATTGGCGTTGCCGGCGGGTATGCTTACTATGTTTTAGCCGGGCAGGTGGAAACTGATGATATGGATTTCTTTGTGCGCGAATGCACGAGGATTATGGAGTACATCAATTCCTCAAGGCCCACGGCTGTCAACTTAAGCTGGGCTCTTAACAGGATGCATGGTGTTCTTTTGAAAGAAAAAGATAATTTAAGCGTGGCCGAAATGAAGCTGCGCCTTATGAATGAAGCCGATGCCATAAGAGAGGAAGACATTGCCATAAGCAGAAATATAGGCACATACGGTTTTGAGCTTCTGGAAAAACTCGGAAAAGGCACCGGTATAATGACCCACTGCAATGCCGGCACTCTGGCAACTGCAAAATATGGGACGGCCCTTGCTCCGGTGTATATAGCTCTTGAGCATGGCTGGGATCCGAAAAATGATCTTCATGTTTACTGCGACGAGACCAGGCCGCTTCTTCAGGGAGCCAGGCTCAGCGCTTATGAAATGCAGACCGCGGGTGTGGATACTTATGTGCAGTGTGACAACATGGCATCGTATACCATGAAATCAGGCAAGATCGGCATCATTTTTGTGGGCTGCGACAGGGTTGCCGCCAATGGTGATTTTGCCAATAAGATAGGAACAAGTGGTGTGGCGATTATAGCAAAATACTACGGGATTCCTTTTTATGTATGCGCTCCGTCTTCGACAATAGATATGACTCTTGCCTCAGGGGACGAGATAACGATCGAACAGAGAAAGAGCGAAGAAGTAACCGAGATGTGGTATAAGGAAAGAATGGCCCCGGAAGGCGTGGGTGTGGTTAATCCTGCGTTCGATGTCACCGACCACAGCCTTGTGACCGGAATCATTACCGAAAAAGGCATTGCATATGCGCCTTTCAAAGAATCCTTCGAAAAAATGGGAATACTTGCCGTTGAAAAATATGTAGGGTGACGAACACACGGGAGCGGTTCTTTTGTGTCCTGTTCTCCCCTGTGTTCCCCTAGACGCATAATAATATTATTAATAAAATGAAAGCGTGAAGGAAAGTTCAGCAAGAGCGGAGAACGGAATGAACATGGAAAATATTTATATAACAGGCCACAAAAATCCTGACATGGATTCCATCTGCAGCGCATATGCTTATGCCTGCCTGAAAAACCAGACGGATAAAAATAATAATTACATACCGGTAAGGTGCGGTCATCTTACAGATTCGTTAAAAAAACAGTTTGAGATGCTTGGAGTTACGCCGCCGCCATACAAAAAAGACGTGCGGCCTAAGGTGTCGGATGTGATTCTTGCGCCGTTAAGGCATCTTGAGGCTGATCAGCCTATATATGACCTTATCAAATATTATGATGCCTCGCTGCCGTCTGTTGTTCCGGTTTTCAACGGGGATGATTTTTACGGGCTTTTGAGCATTGATGACATTTCGGCATGGTTTTTGAATGATAATATGGGAAACCGCCCGGAATATGTGATAAAAGCAGCAAATGCAGCCAGGGTTACAGGCGGCGCAATTATTTATGACGGATCTTCGGATGCAGAAGCAGAGGGGCCTCTTATTGTGGGCTCGGCTGCTTTTGATTATTTTTGCAAGGCCATAAAAGAATTCAACAATCCTATTGTTGTGCTTCCGTTTAATGAAAAATATGTAAGGTTTGCCATGGAAAACGGTGCATCGGCCATAATCATCTGCGCCTGCAGCGAAGAGATGTCCATGGATTTTTCGGGATATAATGGCTGGGTGGTGACCACCGGCATGGATACGGCAGAGACCCTGCGCCGGGTGCGTATGGCCCCATGTGTGTCGTGTCTTGTGGGAGAGCAGGGACCGTCCCTTCAGGCAGGCACTTTTTATGAAGAAGCAAAGGCGCAGCTGTCCGACTCAAAGTTAAGGGGCCTTTCGGTTTTTGAAAACGATAGATGGGCGGGCTTTGTGACCAGAAGATGCTTCCTTAAAAAACCTCATTATAAAGTTATCCTTATGGACCATAACGAGGCCGGCCAAAGCATAGGCGGAATCGAAGAGGCTGATGTTATGGAGATAATAGATCATCACAGGCTGGACGCCCTGAAAACCGACATGCCGATATTTGTCTGCGCCGAGCCTTTGGGAAGCACCTGTACCATAGTTTACAGGCAGTACATGAACCATAATGTGATCCCGGAAATGGATGCCGCAAAAATGATGCTTGCAGGAATAATGTCCGATACACTTATATTGCAGAGCCCTACCACAACCGAAGCAGACCGTGAGGCTGCCGGAAAGCTGGCAGAGATATGCGGCATTTCTGATATACAGGAATTTGGCCGGAATCTTTTCTCTCACAATGACACACTTGGCAGCATGGAGCCTTCCGAGGCAATCAGGTCGGATTTTAAGATTTACAGTAAATCCGGTATCAGAGTGGGAATAGGCCAGTGTGAAACCATGACCTTAAAAGATGTGGAAAAGGTCGATAGAATTTATTTAGATGCGCTTGAAACAGAAAGAGTAAAGAACGGCCTTGACTGGGCGCTTCTTATGATAACAGATGTTATTGAAGGGGACAGCGTGCTCCTCTCCACCGACTGCCGGCTTAAAGAAAAGCTCACCTATGAGAAAATCATGGACTGTATCTTTGATATGAAGGGCGTTATGTCCAGAAAAAAGCAGCTTCTTCCTGAAGTGCTACATGCTTGCGGGTGAAAGCAGAACCGTCCCCGTGTGTCAGAAATATTGGTATGAATGATAAAAACAACGTAGATAACAGAGTAGTAGCAGACATGAGCGGCATCCACCGGCGCTCGGTTTTGTTTCCCAAAAAGCCGTTGTCTTTCTACGAAGATAACGATTCGGACGGCCGCCTTGAGGAGGATAAGCAGGAACGACCTTTGGATGACATAACCAAATCCGAACGAAAGGCCCTTATTTCCGGGTCTCTTGCGGCGGTATTTCTTGTCGTGGGTATATTTCTGGCAGTTGCCGCAATTGTCATCATAATAATGAGTTTGGGCGGGAAATAAACCGTCCCCGTGTGTTCTGAGATGAGCAACCTATGAAAGGAGAAATTTTATGAAGGAGTTATTTGTTGAAGGAAATTCATTGCCGGAAGCATATCATGCAGCGCTTGAGGCACTTAAAAGTTCGGGCGAAATGGCCGACTGCGCCGACTGGAACACAAAGCAGCTGGAGTGCTCGATGACAATGGCTGTGTGCGAGCCGTTAAAGGAGCCAATGATCTCAAAGCTGTTTATCGGCGGCCCAAGGGAATTGGAACAGTACAGACAGGAGATTCTGGATGGCATTCTGGATTTTGAGATTGCAAAGGGAAACTGGACATACACATACCACGACAGAATGGTGAACTACCCATGCGGAAATAAAAATCTGGACCAGGTGGAATTTGTCATCAGCGAACTTAAGAGAAATCCGTCTTCAAGAAGGGCGGTTATAATTATAAGAGATGTGGCTGTGGATGCAGGAAATGATGACCCGGCATGCCTTCAGCATATACAATTTTTCATCAGGGAAGGAAAGCTTCATTGCAAAGTTTTGTTCCGCTCCAATGATGCCTGCAAGGCAACGTTTATGAATGCCTTTGCATTTATCATGCTTCAGGAGAGGATTGCAAAAGAGCTTGGCGTTGAAATGGGTTCCTACACACACAGGGCAAACAGCTTCCACTGCTACGAAAAGGATCTGGATATGCTCGATGGCTATGTGAAGAGAATGACAGATGCCAAGGACGAATATGACGTTGCTTTTGATTATGACGAAGGCTGGAAGGAAGACATGGAGGCCTGCCAGGCTGAAATAGCAGAGATGGCCGTGAAGCTGAAAAATAATTGATATAATTTGTTTGAAATAACGTGAAAATGCCCGAAAATCCACGTGAGCCAGTCCTAAACTCTAATTAGCACAATTCGCGGACAGGCTCATGGTAATTGAGGCTTTCTTATATTCACTTATCGATGCACACTTAAGGCTCGCTCATTAAGAAAAATTCATCTAAAATTGGGAACCGATTTTGCGGCAAATTAGTTTAGGACAGGTTCATGAAGGAGATATGACCGACTACAAAATTATAAGAAGCAAAAGAAAATCATTCAGCCTTGGTGTGAATATGGACGGCCTTACCGTCAGGGCACCTTTGTGGGCCACGGATGCAGAAATCGACAGATTCGTCCGGCAGCACAAAGGCTGGATAGAGAAAAAGCTGAACAAAGTAGAAGAAGAAAAGAAAGCTGCGGAAGGACTTAAACATTTATCGATGGATGACCTTAGAGCGCTTGGCGAGCAGGCGCAGAAAGTGATTCCGGAGAGAGTGAAGTTTTATGCCACGAAGATGGGCGTTAAATATGGCCGTATCACCATTCGCAACCAGCGGACAAGGTGGGGGAGCTGCAGCGCCAAGGGTAATCTGAACTTCAACTGTCTTTTGATGCTGGCTCCACCGGAGGTGCTGGACAGCGTGGTTGTGCACGAGCTTTGCCACCTGAAGGAAATGAACCACTCAGACAGGTTTTATGCAGAGGTGCTTCGCGTGTATCCCGATTACTGGAAGTGGCACGGCTGGCTTAAAGAAAACGGCTCGGTGCTTATGAACCGCATGGGGTGAGGCAAAAGCCCGGAGGGATTGTTATTTATAGAAGAACGTTTTTATGTTCGGCACAATATTTGCGAATGCATACGAATGCATACAAAAACCGCGAATGCATACGATTGCATACGAATGCATAATGTGGTATAACATCCAAGATTACCTATGAACGCATATGAAAACTACGCTAAAAAATGCCTACAGGGGGAGATATGCAGAATCCATTTAATAACACTTATGGGATAAAACCAAAACAGTATGTTTTAAATAATCAAAGCGAAGAAATTCTCGAAAATTTTTCTTATGAGGATCCTACTGAACGTTCGTATATGATAACCGGTGTACGTGGCTCCGGCAAGACGGTGATGCTCACGGATATTTCTGAAAAAATTTCTAAAAGAGATGAATGGACAGTTATAAAAATCGTGCCAAGTGGAGACATGCTTCAGTCTCTGGCATCAAAACTCTATTCACATCCGGTTTTTAAAAGCCTGTTTGTAAAAGCGAAAATAGATATATCTTTTCTGGGAATAGGCGTTTCATTAGAAAAAGATGCAGACAAATTTTTTAATCTTGAAACTGCTGTTGAACGTATGCTGGAGGTGGTCAAAAGATCCGGCAAAAAAATTCTTTTGACAATAGATGAGGCAGAGCCGGGTAAAGAAATGGAACGTTTTTGCCTTGCTTACCAGGGATTTATCAGGGAAGAATATCCAGTGTATCTGATAATGACGGGATTGCATAACAAAATAAACGACATTCAAAGAATGAATAAATGCACATTTTTATCCAGAACCCCTAAAATTATAGTTGCACCTCTCGATGAGACCGACATTTCAGCATCATATAAAAAAGTATTTCACATAGATAGCGATGAGGCAGCAAAAATGGCTGCGCTTACAAAAGGTTATGCCTATGCGTTTCAGACATTAGGCAGGCTGTACTTTGATAAAGAAACCGGTATGAAACTGGAGGATATCATAGAAGATTACGAACGCGAGCTTATCAGATATTCCTATAAAACAATCTGGTCGGAATTGTCCAGGCTGGATATAGAGGTTGTTAAGGGGCTAGTTGCCTTAAACGGAGACGAGCCGGTAAAGAGAGAAGCTCTTATGTCGGCCATTGGGTTTTCGTCATCCATGATGAATGAATATAAGGATAGATTGCAGGAGTCGGGTATCATAAACATTACAGACCGTCGGAACAGAGGTTATTATTGGTTTGTGCTTCCAAGATTCAGTAATTTTGTCAGGGATTATCACATGTAAGAGCTTTAAATGATGTTATGATGGAATTCTCATATGGGAAACATGGAACCTTTGTAAGGGTGAACAGCCCAAATTGGACAAAAGGGATATAAATTAAGAAAATGTTTGCAGATTTTTTAAAGGAAAAAGGATACAACAGTCACATGGTGGCCAAGGGAAGCGGCATCCCGTACACCACGGTGAACGAGCTTAAGCTTGGGAAAAAGCAGCTTGAGAGCTGCTCTTTAAGGACGGTTGCTGCGCTTGCAGAATATTTTAAGATGCCCTTGGACACATTCATAAGAAAAGTTTCCGGGACGGGGCCTTTGGTGGTTACGCCTACATGGGAGGATACAAAGGATAAAGTTTATATTTTTCCTGTGATAGAAAAAACGGATGCCTTCGACATTTCCCGCGTGCATCCTCTCAAACAAAAAGAAGTTATAGATGTTTATAATGCGGTGAAGGATGATGACCGCATCGAGAGCATAGAGCTGTTCGGAAGCGGCACAGGGATAAGGTGCTGCAGGGTGAGCGATGTGGATTTCTGCGTTAAGCTGAAGGAAGGCTTTGTAACAAGCGAAGCCAAAAATGAGATATCCGAAAAAATCCAGGAGGCCTGCGGCTATGACGCGGACATTTTATGGGCGGACAGGATAACTCCCGGCAGCACCATAGATATCAATATTAAAAAGGGTGTTATGATAATAGGAGGGAAAAATATATGAGCAAGCTTCTTGCAAGAGCAAAGGTTAAACGGGCAAATGCCGAAAATAATTATATGCGGATTTCAGAGGACGACGCTTTTCTGGATGATTGCTGCTACAACCTGCAGCAGGCAATCGAGTTTACCTTGAAATATATTGTCGAACTGAACGGCTGCAATTACATGGAAACCCACGATTTACGGCCGCAGCTTAATAAGCTGAAATCCCTAGGCGTGGAAATTCCGAACGCGGAAAAGATAAGGCGGATGGCATCTACGCTTAACAGCTGGGAGGCGGAGTCGCGCTATAATGACGAGTTCACATCGCTTATCGAGGATGTGGACGAGGCGATGGAGCTTGCGGACGAGCTTATCGCTTATGCAGACTCGCTGGTTAAATGCAGGGAATGATGTAATTAATAGATAGGTAAAAACGGCTGGCCGGTTGCGGCGGCGCTAAGCTTTTTATAATGGGATATTTATTTGCGATAATTACATCTGTTTTTTTTACGGCGTACACGATACCTAAGAAGATATCGAAGCAGACTCCTTCAAGGTACAGCCTGTTTCAGGCGATAGGCCTTTTCGGGGCATCATTGATTGCTTATCTGGTGCATGTTCTGGTAAGGCGCGAGGCAGCGGAGACGCTTCTGGATCCAAAGCTTCTTTTTATGGCACTTTCGGGCGCGGCCTGGTTCTTCGGGTGCATTTTCTTTTTCAGGGCAATAGATTCGATGGGGCTGTCACAGTCCAACCAGTGGAAAAATTTTCAGGGCCCGTTCGGCACGGTGTTCAACCTTTTGTTTCTGGCGGAATATCAGCAGGTCAATTTATTTTTAGTAAGCGTTTCCTGTATTCTTATACTGGTGTCTGCCATGGTGCTGACCGTAAAGAAAGAGGGCGATCAGAAATTCAGCTATATCGGCATTTTGTATGCTCTGATAGCCGCCGTGCTTTTCGGATTCAATTCCATGCTTCTTAAATATGGAACAAACCAGGGCTTTGTTTATTCGCAGCAGGTGGTGCATTCGGGCACGGTGCTTATCTGCGCAATTGTTTATCTGCTTGTTACCGAGCATAGCATTTCATGCATAAAAAATATAAATAAAAAAGATAATTTTCTGGGTGTGCTTGGCGGCATTATCTTTTATGGCGCGTCTTTCTTTTCGCTTCATGCTTACAGCCTGCTGCCGGGCTCAATCACGTTCACAATTATTCAGCTCAATTCAGTATGGACCATTCTCGCCGGAGTATTGATTTTTAAGGAGATCGACTTCAAAAAGAACTGGGGCAGAATAGTGATGGGAATTGTTTTTGCTGTGGCCGGCGTGTTGATTCTTATGCAGGCATAAGAGATAGCCTTCCTGTATAGAAATATATCTTCCAAAAGACAATGGATATTATTCTTATACCTTCGATGATATGGTTTCTGTGCATATATATAACGGAAAATGCAAGGTGGACTTTAGGAAGATAGAAAATATAATATCGCGGTTTTTCGCGGAGTAACACTAAAATTATTCATAAACAATGCATAAAATGCAAAAATAATTGATATTTTTGCATTTTTTCTATTAACAAATTTAAACTTTTGCTATATACTGTCGTAATTGATTGGAAAATTAATTTCGGTGAAAGATTTTTTAGTTAAGAATAGAATAGAAAATATTGATAAAAAATTTTAGTTTTTCAAGCGGCGCACACTCGTGACTTCAGTCATGAGTTAGCCGCCCTGATGGCAGCCAGTTCGAAACAAAATGGGAAAAAGGCGAAAAGTTTCGAATAAGAGCATAAAAAATATAGGAGAGACAATTATGACAAAGGTTTTTGTGGACGGAAGCGCAGGCACAACGGGCCTCAGGATAAGGGAGAGGCTTGAAGGCCGCGAGGATATAGAGGTTATCATCCTTGAGGGTGACTTAAGAAAGGATAACGAGGCGAGAAAGGCTGCAATCTGCAAGTCGGACGTGACATTTCTTTGCCTTCCGGATGCAGCGGCAAAGGAGGCCGTGGCTTTGGCAGGCGATGCGGACACGGTGATAATCGATACCTCCACTGCCCACAGAACACACCCGGAATGGGCCTATGGTTTTCCGGAACTTACCGGCCAGCGCGAAAAAATAAGGCAGTCTAAAAGGATAGCCAACCCGGGATGCCACGCCAGTGGGTTTATATCGCTGGTTGCCCCGTTAAAAGAGGCCGGCATAATAAAGCACGACTTAAGGCTCAGCTGCTTTTCGCTTACAGGATATTCAGGCGGCGGCAAAAACATGATAGCCGACTACGAAGGCGATGAAAGAAGCCCGCTTTTAAAGGCCCCTAGGATGTATGGACTTTCTCAGACGCATAAGCATCTTCCGGAAATGGCAAAATACTGCGGCCTTTACTATGACCCGATTTTTTGCCCGATAGTGGCGGACTTTTATGCAGGCATGGAGGTTGTGGTGCCGGTGTTTAAGAGCGATTTATGCGGCGGAGCCGATGAAATAAAAGAAGTTTACAAAAATTATTATAAAGAAGGTCTGGTTCACTTCTGCGAAGGCGCAGATGAAAACGGCTTTTTATCCGCGGGCGCGTGGGCCGAAAAAGATGTGATGGAAGTGGCAGTTTTTGGAAATAATGACCGCATACTTCTGGTTTCAAGGTTCGACAATCTTGGAAAGGGCGCATCCGGCGCAGCGATACAAAACATGAATATAGTGCTTGGGCTCGATGAAAAGACTGGACTTAATGTATAAAGGCAGGTGACAATCCCCCAGTCGCCTGACGGCGACAGCCCCCGCATGCACAGGGGGCCTTAGGGGTTGAGAAGGTCCCCTGCCTCCCTTGTGCAAAGGGAGGTGGCCGCGTAGCGGCCGGAGGGATTGTCTTAACAAAAAAATTTTCACTGGCGAAAAAAAGCGATATTTTAAAAAATACGGAATCAAAATAAACGGAGGAAGTTATGAAGATAGTTGAAGGCGGCATTTGCGCGGCAAAGGGATTTAAGGCCAGCGGTATTCACTGCGGCATCAGGAAATTCAAAACAAAAAAAGATTTATCACTTATTTACAGCGAGAAAAAGGCGGCGGCAGCAGCTGTATACACCACCAACCTGGTAAAGGGCGCGCCCCTCACTGTTACAAAGGCGCATATAGCAGACGGCTATGCGCAGGCGGTTATCTGCAACAGCGGAAATGCCAACACCTGTAATGCCAATGGCATAGAAATTGCCGAAAAAATGAGCAGCCTCACCGCAGCTGCACTTAATATAGAAAGCAATGATGTGGTTGTGGCATCCACCGGCGTTATCGGCCAGCCTCTCAACATCGAACCGATCGAAAACGGAATGGCAGAACTTGTTAATGCACTTTCCGAAGAAGGCAGCGCATCGGCAGCCGAGGGCATAATGACCACCGACACAAAGAAAAAAGAGATTGCAGTGGAGTTCGAGCTTGGCGGAAAGACCTGCTATATAGGCGGCATTGCCAAGGGAAGCGGCATGATTCACCCGAACATGGCCACAATGCTTGTTTTCATAACGACGGACGCATGCATATCTCCTGAGATGCTTAATAAAGCTTTATCGGGCGACATAAAAGACACCTTCAACATGGTGAGCGTGGACGGTGATACATCCACAAACGACATGGTCGCAATTCTTGCAAATGGTCTTGCGGGAAATGCGGAAATCACCGAAGAAAACGAAGACTATAAGATTTTTATGCAGGCACTTAACACAGTAAATGTGTATCTTTGCAGGTCGATAGCCGGGGACGGCGAGGGCGCCACAAAGCTCCTCGAATGCAAAGTTACAGGCGCTAAAGACGTGCCTATTGCAAAGACGGTTGCAAAAAGCGTTATATGCTCAAGCCTTTTAAAGGCTGCTATGTTCGGAGCCGATGCAAACTGGGGGCGCGTTTTATGTGCAATAGGGTATTCCGGAGCAGACGTGGATGTGAATCTGGTGGATGTGGATTTTGAAAGCAAAGCAGGAGTTCTCTCTGTGTGCAGAAACGGAGCCGGCATAGAATTTTCCGAGGAAAAAGCCAAAGAAGTTTTATCAGAAGCTGAAATAGAAATCTTGGTAGGGCTCAATTCGGGAAGCGCATCTGCCACTGCATGGGGGTGCGACCTTACATATGATTACGTAAAAATAAATGGCGACTACCGCACTTGAGACTGTCTGAAAATTGCTTACCGCAAAGAAAAGGGGACACGATTCCTAGGGCCGAATGCTGCATCGGGGCTATAAACGATCGCATTCCGCATATTTTTTAAGGAGACAAAGCTATGGAAAATGAATATTCTAATGCGTTAAGGGCCGAGGTGCTCACCCAGGCACTTCCGTATATAAAAATGTACACAGGCAAAACCGTGGTTATAAAATACGGCGGCAATGCCATGATAAACGAAGAGCTGAAGCAGCAGGTTATGGAAGACATTGTGCTTCTTCATCTTATAGGCGTGAGGGTTGTGCTGGTGCACGGCGGCGGCCCGGAAATCTCCGATTTGATGAACAAGCTTGGAAAAAAAGCCGAGTTTGTGGACGGCCTTCGTGTTACGGATGAAGAAACCATGGACATCGTGCAGATGGTGCTGGCCGGCAAGGTGAACAAGTCTTTGGTAAACCTTCTTAACATGAAGGGCGGAAAAGCCATTGGTCTTTCCGGAATGGACGGAAGGCTCATAGAGGCAGATATAAAGGACGAACGCCTTGGCTTTGTCGGGCAGATAACAAAGGTGAATGTGGGTCCGATAGAAGATATTCTTGACAAGGACTACATACCGGTTATCTCCACCATAGGATGCGACAGCAAGGGAAATGCCTACAACATAAACGGAGACACGGCGGCTGCATTTATAGCAGGCGCGCTGAATGCAGAACGCCTTATCATGATGACCGATATAGCAGGCGTTTTGAAAGACAAGGACGACCCGGATTCGCTTATCCCGGAGATTACTGTTGACGAAGCAGCTTACCTCAAGGAAAAGGGCATTATATCAGGCGGCATGATCCCTAAGGTTGAATGCTGCATCGAGGCAATAAACAAGGGCGTTAAAAATGCGGTTATAATGGACGGCCGCGTTCCGCACTCCATTCTCATGGAGCTTCTCACGGACGAGGGCGCCGGTACATGGATCAGATGGTAAAGGAGAAAAAAATATGAGCATAATTGAACTGGATAACAAATATGTGGCCGGAACCTACAAGCGTTTTCCTGTGGAAATAGCATCAGGAAAGGGTTCTATTCTCACAGGGACCGACGGAAAAAAATACACGGACTTAGGCAGCGGCATAGGCGTTACTGCCTTTGGAATATCAGATGATGCGTGGAAAAGCGCCGTGATTGCGCAGCTTGATATGGTGCAGCACACATCCAACCTTTATTACACAGAGCCATGCGCAAAGCTTGCAGAGCTTTTGTGCGAAAAAACGGGAATGAAAAAAGTGTTCTTTTCAAACTCGGGCGCCGAAGCAAACGAGTGCGCCATAAAGGTGGCCAGAAAATATTCGGCAGAAAAAAAGGGCGCTGACTGCTTCACTATAGTCACCATGAAAAACAGCTTCCACGGAAGGACATTAACCACCCTTGCGGCAACCGGGCAGGACCATTTCCACGAGCTTTTTAACCCTCTGACACCTGGCTTTGTGTCGGTGAGCGTGGGTGACATTTCGGAACTTGAAAATGTGCTGGCATCCACAAAGGTGGCGGGAATTATGCTTGAATGCATCCAGGGCGAAGGCGGCGTGCTGCCGGTGCCTGAAGAATATATTAAAAAAATCCGCGAGATCACGGAAGATCAGGACATCCCGTTTATCATCGACGAGGTGCAGACGGGAAACGGGCGCACGGGAAAGCTTTATGCATACATGAATTTCGGCATTGTGCCTGACATCGTATCCACGGCCAAGGGCTTGGGCGGTGGCCTTCCATTGGGCGCAACGCTTATCTGCGAAAAGATGCAGAATGTTCTGGGCTTTGGCGATCACGGTTCCACATTCGGAGGAAACCCTGTGTGCTGCGCGGGTGCCATATCCGTTATAGAAAGACTTGACGAGGAATTTTTAAAGCAGGTTTCTGAAAAGAGCAGGTATATATTTGACACACTTTCGAATGCCAGGGGCGTGGAAAGCGTCAGCGGCATGGGACTTATGATAGGCATAAAGACCGAAAAACCGGCGGCAGAGGTTGTGGCAAAGTGCATAGAAAACGGCGTTCTCTGCCTCACGGCAAAGGATAAGGTGCGGCTCCTTCCGGCTCTTAACATTCCTATGGATGTTCTTGAGGCAGCTGTGAAGGTTATTATTGATGCATGCGCATGAGGTGATTTTTGTATGTTTGATAAAAATATAAAAAAGGTTCTGGTGATTGGAAGCGGCCCTATTGTTATAGGCCAGGCCGCCGAGTTCGACTATGCCGGAACGCAGGCCTGTAAGATTCTTAAAAGCCAGGGAGTGGAGACTGTGCTTGTAAACTCAAACCCGGCCACCATAATGACGGACAACTCCATGGCAGATGAAATATACTTGGAGCCTCTGACCGAGAAAACCCTGGAGAGAATCATATTAAAAGAAAAGCCGGATTCTATTCTGGCGGGGCTTGGCGGGCAGACGGGCCTTACCATGGCCATGGAGCTGGGAAAGAGCGGCTTTCTGGAAAAAAATAATGTGAGACTTCTGGGAACCAATGTGCAAAGCATAAACAAGGCAGAGGACAGACAGCTTTTCAAGGATACAATGGAAAGCATAAATGTTCCTACCATTGCATCCGACACGGCGGAAACCCTTGAAAGGGCCATGGAGATTGCAGACGGGATTGGCTATCCCGTGATAATCCGCCCGGCCTTCACGCTTGGCGGCGAGGGCGGCGGCGTGGCCTACTCGCATGAAGAGATGATGGCCGCAGCCAAAAAAGGCCTGGAGGCTTCCCCTATCAGCCAGATTCTGGTGGAAAAATATATTTTCGGCTGGGAGGAAATCGAATTTGAGGCTGTGCGCGATGCGGACGGCAATTCCATAATTGTCTGCAGCATGGAAAACATAGACCCGGTTGGAATCCACACTGGGGATTCCATCGTTGTGGCACCGGCCTTAACGCTTTGCGAAAAAGACCTTAACATGCTGCGCGAGGCATCTTTAAGAATTGTGGATGCCTTAAAAATAGAAGGCGGCTGCAACTGCCAGTTTGCCTATAACAAAGAAACTTCAGAATATTATGTTATAGAAGTAAACCCAAGGGTTTCACGTTCATCGGCGCTTGCAAGCAAGGCCACCGGCTATCCTATAGCAAAGGTAACCACGCTTATTGCGCTTGGATACAGGCTGTCTGAAATCTGCTTTGGAAAAGACGCAGAGGGCACGGCTGCCACAGAGCCTGAGGTGGACTACGTTGTTCTTAAGTTTCCTAGATGGCCATTTGATAAATTCACGAACACCAGCAGAAGGCTCGGCACACAGATGAAGGCAACCGGCGAGGTCATGGCAATAGGCGCAACAGTTGAAGAAGCGCTTATGAAGGCCGTGCGCGGGGCCGAGATAAAACAGGAAACTTTAAATAAAGAACCTGTAAGCAGTGCGCCTTTGGCAGAGCGTTTAAAATGCGTGGACGATGTGAGAATCTTCACAATTTTTGAAGCCATCAAGAAAGGCATGGGCATCGAAGAAATCTGCGACATAACAAAGATACACCCGTTCTTTATAGAAAAAATAAAAAATCTTGCGGATTTCGAGGAGTCGATTAAAGACGGCCTTTCAAAAGAAAAATATATACAGGGAAAGAAGCTTGGCTACACAGACAAGGCGTTAAAAAACCTGTCGGGCTGCGAGCTTCCTTTAAAACTCAAGGCGGGCTACAAGGCAGTGGACACCTGCAAGGGCGCCTTCGGTGAATCGGCATATTATTATTCATATTTTGATGAAAACGCCGTGCCTTCAGATGAAGAGCCGGCACCGGGCGAAAAACAGAGAATCCTTGTTCTGGGCTCCGGCCCGATACGCATCGGCCAGGGCATAGAGTTCGACTACAGCTCGGTTAAGTGCGTGGAGGTCTTAAGGAACTTAGGCTTCGAGGTTATGATAATAAATAACAACCCCGAGACTGTTTCTACAGACTATGACACCTGCGACAGGCTGTATTTTGAGCCTGTAACAGAAGAGGACGTGCTGAATGTTGTTTACCGTGAAAAGCCGATGGGAGTTGTGGTGGCCTTTGGCGGCCAGACAGCCATAAAGCTGGCCGAGTTTCTGGATAAGAACGGCGTTAAAATCCTTGGCACCTCTGCAGAGGGAATAGACACGGCCGAGGACCGCGAAAAATTTGATGCCTTCCTTGAGAACATAGGAATGACAAGGCCAAGGGCTGTGGCGGTGAACACCGAAGAAGAAGCCCTTATTGCGGCAAAAATCCTGGGCTATCCGGTGCTTTTGCGTCCGTCATATGTAATAGGCGGCCAGGGCATGAGCGTGGTGAGAAGCTCTGATGAAGTGAAAACTTATATGAAGGCAATACTTAAAGGCGGTATTTCCAACTCTGTTCTGGTAGACAAATACATGCCGGGCACCGAGCTGGAGGTTGACTGCATTTCCGATGGCACCACGGTTTTAATTCCGGGCATCATGGAGCATATTGAAAGGGCAGGCATTCATTCGGGCGATTCGATTGCGGTTTATCCGCCATACAATCTGTCGGAAATCATGACAAAAAAAATATGCGAATCTTCCATAAAAATAGCGAGGGGCTTAAAGACAAAGGGCATTGTGAACATACAGTACCTGGCCATGAATGGAAACCTTTATGTTATCGAGGTGAACCCGCGCGCAAGCCGTACGGTTCCTTACATAAGCAAGGTGACGGGCATTCCTATGATAGAGCTGGCAAGCCGCGTAATGCTTGGAGAAAAGCTTACGGATATGGGCTATTCAGAAGGCCTTGCGCCTGCGGCAAGATATTATGCGGTGAAGGTGCCGGTGTTCAGCTTCGAAAAAATTTCGGATGCCAACTCGATCATGGGTCCTGAGATGAAATCGACAGGCGAGGTCCTTGGCATAGGCCGCACAAAAACAGAAGCGCTTTATAAGGGCCTCACAGCCAGCGGCATAGATGTGCATTCGGGAAAACGCGGCGAAAAAGGCAGAGGCATCCTGATTTCCGTAGAGGATTATGACTATTCAGATGCCATAAAGCTGGCGGAGAAATTCACCGACCTCGGCGTAAAGCTTTATGCCACCCCTGACACCGCGGAGGCGATCCGCGCAAGGGGCATGGAGGTTACCACCGCGCATAATGTGTGGGAAAACAATGATATTTATGATCTGATTGATAAGGGCGATGTGAATTATATTGTATATACGGGCGCGGTTATGGACAGCTCGGTGGGCGATTTCAGACTCCTTCACAGAAAGGCCATGAACATGAAGATTCCATGCATGACATCGCTTGATACTGCAATGGCACTGGCCGATGTTGTGAGCGCCTGCTACACCCAGGAAAATACTTATCTTATAGATATAAACAGCTGAACAGGCTTCATGAAACAACTTAAAAAACACAGGAGAGATAAACAGATGGATTTAAAGGGAAAAAGCTTTTTGAAATTACTGGATTTTACACCGGAGGAAATAACAGGGCTGCTTGACCTGGCAGCAGATTTTAAAGAAAAGAAAAAAGCGGGAATTTTGCACCGTGATTGCGAGGGAAAAAATGTCGCCCTTATTTTTGAAAAGACCAGCACAAGAACAAGGTGCTCTTTCGAGGTGGCTGCAAACGACCTTGGCGCATCGGCAGTTTACCTTGATCCTAAAAGTTCGCAGATTGGAAAGAAAGAGAGCATAGCAGACACTGCCCGCGTGCTTGGCAGAATGTTCGACGGAATAGAATACCGCGGCTTTGGCCAGGAAATAGTGGAAGAACTTGCAAAATATTCTGGCGTTCCTGTGTGGAACGGCCTCACAAACGAGTTCCATCCTACCCAGATTCTGGCGGATTTCTTAACCATCCGCGAGCATTTTGGCGGCCTTAAGGGGAAAAAACTGGTTTATATGGGCGATGCCCGCTACAACATGGGAAATTCTTTGATGGTAGGCTGCGCTAAGATGGGTATGAACTTTGTGGCATGCGCGCCGGCAAAATATTTTCCTGATAAAGAGCTTGTGAAAAAATGCGAGGAGCTTGCCAAAGAAAGCGGGGCGACCCTTGCGTTCGAAGAAAATCCTGAAATCGCTGTGAAGGATGCGGATGTGATTTACACAGATGTGTGGGTTTCCATGGGCGAGCCGGACGAGGTTTGGGAAGAAAGGATAAAAGACCTTTCACCGTACCAGGTAAATAAAAAGCTGATGGACATTGCAGGAGAAAAGTGCCGTTTCATGCACTGCCTGCCGGCCTTCCACGACCTAAACACCTCTGTGGGCCGCGAAATTCACGAAAAGTTCGGCATCGACTGCATGGAAGTCACCGACGAAGTTTTCGAAAGCGAGCGCTCCATAGTTTTCGATGAAGCCGAAAACCGCATGCACACCATAAAGGCTGTCATGGCCGCAACGATGTGATTTCTGCTTTTTGTGGATATGGTTTCGTATGCTGGGATAGATTGACATTTTGAAATAAAATTGCCACAAAAGAATCAGCTTAATTTTTATACATCTTAAGGAGGAGAATTTTATGGTTAAAAAATTACTGGCTGTTATTTTAGCGCTCACACTTTGTGTAGGTGGGTGCCTAACGGTATTTGCTGAAGCTGAAGGAGAATCCGAAGGGGACTCTGATTCATCTTCCGGCGCAGCATTAGAAGTTCTTGATTATTCCGACATGGCCAACTGGGAATGCTTTGCAGAGGGCGATGGCGCAGCAGATCTTTTCTTTATCTGCCCAACGGTTGCAGGCGGCGATGACGGCACAAGCAACATGGCAATGACAGACGAAAACAAGGCAGACTTCGATGAAGAATCCCAGAGCTATTTCAATGCTTTCGGAAAATATGCCACACTTTACGCGCCATACTATCAGCAGGGCACTCTGATTGCCTTACTGTTCTCGGGCGATGAAGCCCTTGCAGAAGCTGCATATGAAACAGCATACAAAGACATCAGCGCAGCCTTCGCATACTATCTTGAAAATTCCGACCCTTCAAGGCCGCTTATCCTTGCAGCACATTCACAGGGCGCACACATGCTCATCGAATTATTAAAAGAATATTTTGACGATGAAGCATTACAGGACCGCCTGGTTGCAGCATATGCGCTCGGCTGGATTTTAACAGAAGAAGAAGTTGAAGAATACCCATGGATCGTTCCTGCAGAAGGCGAAGATGACACTGGCGTTGTTATCGTTTACAACACAGAGGCAGCAGATGTTACGGAATCCATCACTGTCCTTGAAGGCCAGAAATCCATCTGCATCAATCCGCTTAACTGGACGACGGACGGCACAGTTGCAGATAAGTCCCTTAACAAAGGAATGAGATATTCAGACCAGAACACCGGTGAAGTTTCCGAGGTTATCGGCTACACAGGCGCATATATCAACGAAGAAAGAGGAACCCTTGTTCCTACAGAAGTTGATGTTATGGAATGGTATGTTCCGATTTTCCCTATGGGTGTTTTCCACGCATTCGATCTTCCTTTCTTCTATGAGAACATAAAAGAAAATGTTGCAGTAAGGCTTGCCGCATGGCTTGGTGTTTCTGTAGACGAGCTTGCTGCACGTGAAGGCTACAGTGACGAAATGCCTATTATCGACGCAGCTGATTTTGTGATCGTATCTGCAGAAGAAACCGAAGAAGCTGCAGAAGAAGCTGCAGAAGAAGAACCGGCTGAAGCAGCAGGCGGCTCCGAATGGACAGACTACCAGTCTTACGCAATAAATGCAGTGCAGGTTGTAGGCGCAGAAAACGGTTCCAGTGATGCAGAAATCCAAGGGTACATTGACATAATCAATGAAAGCGCAGACATGGACACTCTTGGAAGCAATGGCATGATTAAGTTCCTGCTTACAGTTGGCGCCATCATGGGATACGATGACTGGTGCGCAGCAGGCTGCCCGGCCACTAAATAATAAATAAAAATCTGTCACAACCACTGGCCTCCCTTGTGCAAAGGGGGGCTGTTTTTATTCCTGCGTGAGAAAATCCATATCAACCCCTGGCCCCTTGGCATGCGGGGGCTGCTTCGGCGGTCGTCACCTCTGCACCTTCATCCGCCCTGGCCCCCTTG
>R07__coassemble_159_pt1 | contig 28602 bp, 22 predicted proteins | sample R07__metabat2_low_PE_052 | metagenome-assembled genome bin R07
GGATTTGTAAATTATGAAAGCGGCAGTTTTATATGGCAATTATGATATGCGATATGAAGATGTTTGTGAACCTGAAATAAAACCGGGAATGGTCAAAGTGAGGGTTTGCGCATGTGGAGTCTGCGGCAGCGACATTCCAAGAATAACAGAAGGCATGGCACATTATTATCCAATTGTGCTTGGTCATGAATTTTCCGGATTCGTGACTGAAATTGGTGAGAATGTAAAAAGCCTTAAACCAGGAGATCATATAGCGGGTGTTCCTTTGATACCGTGCATGAAATGTGCTGACTGCAGTAAAGGCAACTATTCTTTGTGCAAAAATTACACATTTATCGGTTCGAGAATACAGGGAGGCTTCGCAGACTACATAGTCATTCCGGAAAGAAACGCCGTAAAGATAGATGAGGCAATTCCTTATGAAGTTGGTGCCCTTTTTGAACCATCTACAGTTGCTTTGCATGGCATTCGTATCAGTAAATTTAGTGGTGGAAAAAATGCGGCAGTGCTGGGAGGCGGTACAATAGGGATTTTCACTCTCCAGTGGCTGAAAATTCTTGGTGCCAAAAATGTCGTTGTATTCGGAAGAGATAAGAAACATTTGGAATTATCCGTGCGACTGGGTGCTGATAAAGTTATCAGTACAAAGGAAGAAAACTTTATGCGCGAAGCAATGGATTTTACGGGCGATGATGGTTTTGATTATGTCTATGAAACTGCAGGCGCTGTAGAAACGATGAAAATGGCATTCGAGCTGGCAGCAAAAAAAGCTTCGATTTGTATGATAGGCACGCCAAAAAAGGATATAACATTTTCGCCTCGAGAATGGGAAAACCTCAATAGGAAAGAGTTAAGCCTTACTGGTTCGTGGATGTCGGGGTGTTCTCCGTTTCCGGGGGACGAATGGGCACTTACGGCACACTGTTTTGCAAAAGGTCAGCTGAAATACGACCCGGAAATTTTCTACAGACAACTTCCCCTTTGCGATACGGAAAGGTTATGTGAAATTTTAAAAGAAAGCAATAAGATAAAGGGCAGAATACTGCTTGTTAATGATGTGGGTTTGAAAAAATGAATGCATTGTTGTTAATGATGGGTGGGACGGGTACCAGATTTGGTGCTGACAGACCGAAGCAATATACACTTATAGATGAAAAGCCATTGTTTTCGTATATAATCGAGAAGGCGGACAAGATAGAAAATATCGACAGAATTGTTATTGTGTCACATTCAGACTGGATTTCTTATGTGAAAGAGTGGGCTGATAAAATGATTGAACTGCATCCTTTTGATGTGGTCAAAGGAGGGGGTACAAGATCTGAATCAGTACGAAATGGACTTATCAAAATTAGTGAGTATGCTAAGCCGGATGATGTTGTCCTAATACATGATGCTACGCATCCTTATATTGATGAACCTGGTATAAATGCAGTTATTGAGGCTGTAAGAGAATTTGGCGGGGCCACACTGGCGAGCAAAAATTATGACACTGTGTACAGAACCGACCCACAGGGATTTCTCGAAAGGGTTGAGCCAAGGGAATGCATTGTGGCAGGGGCTTCACCTGAAGCATTCAGATTTGGTGATATTTATAGTATATACATAAACGCATCTGAGGAAGAACTGGCATCGATGACATCTGCAGGGGCCATAGCGCTGGCTCATAATATTCCAATGAAGGTCGTGCCGGCATCAGTACTGAATTTAAAAATCACTTATCCACAAGACATGGATTTATTCTTAAAACTTATCAAAGGATATTTTTTCTAGGAGGAATAAAAATGCAGAACCCACTAAAGGAAATGGTTATAAAAAGACAGAATGGTATTCATTGCGGAATACCATCCTTTTGTTGTGCAGATAAAATTGTAATCGAAGCAATACTTGACCAAGCACAGAGATTTGGTGATACAACATTGATAGAAGCTACATCAAATCAGGTTAATCAGGATGGCGGATACATGAACATGACACCTCAGGATTTCACTGATTATGTTTATGAAATTGCGGATCGGCTTGGAGTATCCCGCAGCAAGATATATTTAGGAGGAGATCACATGGGACCGCTTCCGTGGGCAAAGAAACCTGCGGCAGAAGCAATGGAGAATGCAAAGATACTAGTAAGACAATGTGTCAGAGCCGGATATAAGAAAATTCATCTCGATACAAGTATGAGACTTGGTGATGATTCAACAGAAGTTAGGCTTTCCGATGATGTAATTGCAGAGAGAGGGGCTATACTGTATAGAGAATGTGAAGAAGAATATAAAAAAATGTTATGTGCTAATCCAGATGAAATACATCCGGTTTTTGTTATTGGCAGCGAGGTTCCAGTGCCGGGTGGCATCAACGAAGAAGTGGCAGCCGGAATGGAATTGACAGCATCAGAGGACTTTGAAAAAACGCTCCTGGCCTATAAGAAGAAATTTAAAGAGTATGGAATGGAAAATGCATGGGAACATATAATTGCGATAGTTGTGCAGCCCGGAGTTGAATTTGGGGATGAAACTATTCACAAATATAACAGGGCAGAGGCTGCCGCATTATGCAGCACACTAAAAAAATATCCTGACATTGTATTTGAAGGGCATTCTACAGACTATCAATCACCTACATCTCTGAAAGAAATGGTAGAAGATGGAATTGCTATAATTAAGGTTGGACCGGCACTCACATTTTCATTAAGAGAGGCCATCTTTTCCCTGTGCCAGATAGAAGATGAGCTTATTGAAGAACCTGAAAAAAGATCGCATTTTCGCGAAATTCTTGAGGAAGAAATGATGAAGGAGCCTAAAAACTGGATTAATTATTACACCGGGACTGACTATGAAAAACTGATTAAGAGAAAATACAGCTTTTCAGACAGAAGTCGATATTATATGTCTAAACCTGAAGTGGCAGACGCAAAACAAAAACTCTTCGAGAATATTGATAACCTGGAAATTCCACTTAGTATGCTCAAACAGTTTATGCCGCGTCAATACATCAAAGCACGTGATGGTAAGTTAAAAGTAAAAGCTAAGGAATTAGCAAAAGATGCAGTTGTGGCATTAGTTGAAGATTATAATTATGCTGTTAAATATAATTATATGATAAGCGGTATATTCCTCAGATAGCAAAAAGGTTTTTAAGAAAGATAGCTGCATTTATATGTTAAAAAAATTTTTGAGTGATACAAAAAAATATCTTGCTTATTCAGGTATATCAGCTAAAGCACAACTGAAGGCGGAGGTTGCCAATTCATACCTGAATTGGATATGGTGGGTTTTAGAACCTGTATGTTTTACGTTTATTTATTATCTCGTTTTTGGAATTTTTTTCAATTTAAACGAGGAATATATGATATCCTTTATTGTGATCGGTGTTTCGCTGTGGGACTTTTTCAGCCGGATGATGAAAAACAGCGTTAACATAATAAGATCAAATAAGTCGATAATCTCCAAGGTTTATCTGCCAAAGCACATATTAATACTGGTGAGATTATGCGTAAATGGATTTAAGATGCTTATTACGCTGGCAATTGGAATTGTTACTTTGATTATACTCCAGGTTGAAATTTCCTGGCGTGTAATTTTGGCTGTGCCTATCCTGGCTGTGTTTCTGATATTTAATTTTGGCCTTTCATGTATCTTACTTCATTTTGGCGTTTATGTGGCCGACCTTAATCATATAGTTGAAATTGTGTTAAGAATGGTGTTCTATCTGACAGGCGTTTTTTACAGTGTGCCCAAAAAGATTCCTGAACCTTTTGGCTTGTATGCCGTTAATATAAACCCGGTTGCCTATTGTGTGGATGCACTGAGAAAGGTGCTGCTTTATAAAGAAACACCAAACCTGTGGATTTTGCTTGTGTGGCTGATTTTGTCACTTCTTTTGAGTGCTGTTGGTGTAAGGATTGTTTATAAAAATGAAAATAGTTATGTGAAATCAATCTAAAGGGGAAAAGAAGTGGGAGAAATAGCACTTGAGGTAAAAGATCTGTATATAACCTATAGTAGTCTGCAAAGTTACTCTATAAAAAAAAGTCTGCTGAAATTCAAGAAAGCCGAAAAAGATAAAATAGAGGCAGTGAAAGGAATTTCCTTTTCCTTGGAAAAAGGAAAGATAATGGGTATTGTCGGAAAAAACGGCAGTGGAAAATCTACTATGCTTAAATCCATAGCAGGTATATTTGCACCCGATTCCGGAAGCGTTGACCTCCATGGAAATACAATTTCTTTGATGAGTATCGGTGTGGGTTTTAATAATGAACTTACGGGAAGAGAAAATATTTCACTTTCCGGTCTTCTTTTGGGCTTTGAACCTGAATTTATTGCTGCAAAGACAGATGAAATTATAGAATTTTCTGAGCTTGGGAAATTTATTGATATGCCGGTAAGGACATATTCAAGTGGTATGCATTCAAAACTTGCTTTTTCCATTACAGCGATTTTGGAAACAGACATCATGCTTGTGGATGAGGTGTTGAGTGTGGGCGATGCAAAATTCAAAAAGAAAAGTTTCAACAAAATGAAAGAACTGATTGCTGATGCTGACAGAACTGTTGTTATAGTTTCACATTCAATTGATACACTCAAGGAGTTGTGCGATTCCATTTTGTGGATTAATGATGGCGAAGAGGTGATGTTTGGACCCACGGAAAAAATATTACCTGAGTATTTGAATTTTATGAAGTGAGGCGGGCCAGATTATTATGGATATTAAGATTAAAGATTTTACTGATGTAAATGCGGAAAATGAAAAATTACTGGCGATTTTGGATCAGATATGCCGGGAAAATTCGTTAGATTATTTTGCCATTGCCGGTTTTTTGTCCAATGCTGTCCTGAATAACAATTTTGACTGTCTGAATCCGGGTTTAAAGATTGAACTGGGTCTGATTAGAGATGATTTTGATAAATTGTCGGAAGTTATCAACGCATACGCCGAAGAGTACGAATTCAAAGTTAGTACTGAAAATAAGAAAGGCGTGCCGGGCTTTCAAATAATAATAACAAAGCCCTATTGCATTGAGAATGAATTATATAAGATAACAGGCAATTCTAAGATATATATCAGTGTATTTGATTTTGTACCGGATGAAAAGGCTGAAAGAGAACTGTACTATGCACAGGTAGGCTCTTTGCGAAGCAAATATAATATGTATGTGAAGAGATATCAGCAAAAAACAAAAAAGTCGTTAAAGCCAAAAGAAATATATAAATTCATGAGAAAGAAGATCAAATACAATGGCAGCTGGTTAAGTCAGGGCTATGAAGATCTGTTAAGAGAAACCACAAAATGTAAAGAATCGGGATATATAAGAAGGCTAGTGCCGTCTACCAGCAGACAGGTGTTGTACGAAGACATTTTTCCAACAAAAAGGATAAAATTTTCGGATATTGAGATTAATATACCAAACAACCCTGGGTGTTGGATAGATGCAAAGGATAGGTATCTGGACGATTACAACCTGGCAAGGGAAGGCTTGCTGGCTGATATTGGCAGGATTTGCAAAGAAAATTCATTTGAATATTTTGCATTTGCAAATTTACTGATTGGCGCTGTGCATTATGAAGACTTTATCCCTGAAGATTTTAAATCTGCAGCTGAAATAGGGTTAATCAGGAGCGAATTTGACAAATTGATAGGAATTCTCGAAAACAATTCTGAAAAATTCGGTTTTAGAATTATTACAGAAAATGAGAACGGACTTCCAACTTTTAAATGTAAGGTACAAAGGGAATTCACCGCCTTTAATGGCATTATGAAAAAAAATGCGGAAATTGTTATTAACGCATTTGATTTTGTGCCCGACAGCCTGCCGCAGAGAAAAGCTTTTTTCAGGGGTATAGCAATAAAAAACAAACTGTTGAAAAAACATAAAGATCGTAGTGTTGCAGATAGGATAGATGAACACAAAAAAATCCTGGCTTTTGCATCTCGATACGATAACACATCGTATATAAGGAGGCTGCTCCCAACATGGAGTAAGCTTGTTCCTTATGACGACATTTTTCCGGTGAAAAAAGTAAAATTCAGGGATATAGAGCTTAGTATTCCGAATAATTATTCTCACTGGACAGTTAAGCTCGATGACGAATTGATGGAAAGAACCAGAACAATCCAAAAAATAGATTTGGAAATCACAAAGGAATTTGACAGGGTATGCAGGATTCTGGATGTGGGATATTTTGTCTGTGGCGGAACCATGTTAGGGCACATGAGGCATGGGGGATTTATTCCATGGGACGATGATATGGATGTGGGAATGCTGAGGGCTGATTATGACAGATTTATAGCGGAGGCGCCAAAGTATTTAAGTGCTGATTTCTTCCTGCAAACAAGGGAATCTGACAAAAAAATACCATATCTGTTTTCAAAAATCAGAATGAATGAGACAGAGTATATTACTACCTATAATGAGCTGAGAGATTTTCATAAAGGAATTTGTCTGGATCTTTTCCCATTTGATTATATTCCAAATGAAAAATCAAAGCAGAAAAAATTTAGAAAAAAAGTCAGAAAAATTGAAAAAATACATAATCGCTTTTGTAACGGCCAGCTTGAAAAGCCAGTCTACGAGAATTCAGTGGATTCGTTTGCTGAATTTAGTGCCAGGTTCCTTGTTGAAACAAAACGTCTGCTTATGCATATGGTGCCTTTGTCTTTAACCCAAAAATTGTATATAAAAGAAGCGACAAAGTATAACTCTAAAGCTGAGAAATTGGGACTTACCACTGTTGCAAGCTTTGTACCAACATACACTTATGCAAAAACGACAGATATGCTGCCATATCAGGATGTGAATTTCGAGGGGATTACCGTGAAAGCACTTTGTGATATGGACAAATTCCTTACTATGCAGTATGGAGATTATATGCAGCTCCCAGCGGAGCATCAGAGGGTAGGCCATGATTTAATAAGGTGGAGTATAAGCGATGCAATGGCTGAGAAATATAATATAAGATAAACGCTGTACTCTCACATATTCAGACTGAATTTGATAAATACTCGGAAGGTGATTTATATTTTTGAATATAATGTAGATGAAATTCAAAATGAAATGCTTGTTTTGCTGAAACGTTTCCATTGTTTCTGCAGTGACAACAATATTAAATACTCAGTACACGCCGGTACAATGATTGGAATCGTCAGGGAACATGGATTTATTCCCTGGGATGATGATGCAGATGTTTCGTTTACCAGGGAAGAATACAATAAATTTCTTGGGGCGATAGATGGACAGGATGTGAATATTGCGTTTGAGGCAGCCAATGATGAGTATTTTTATTTCAGCTTGTATGACAATGCTTTTCCACAGTTATGGATGGTTAGGGAAAACAAGCCTGCTGTCTGGCTGGATTTTTTTATTTACGATTTTATTTCGGAGCATAGGTTTTCACAGAAATTAAAAAAAGCAGAAATTGCTTTTGTTCTGGGATTCTTAAAAAACGAGCGGACTATAAAGTCCACAAAGAAAAGGGGTACATACAGAGGGCTTAAATATGCCATGATATACTGTGCATATTTATTGGGCTGTGTCTTTCCTAAAAAATGGAAATACGATTTTTCTGAGAAAATCAGGCAGAGCCATCCCGGAAATAAATCCTTAATACATCGATCTAATGACAGGTATAGTGGCGTAACATTTACATATCCGGTTCAGGTTATGGGTGAGTATATTACAATGCCGTTTGAAGATACAGCTTTGATGGTGACTAAAAAATATGATGATATACTTGTGCCAAGTTATGGTAACTATATGACCCCGGTAAAAGATGATACGGTTGTTTCGGGCGTTCATGGCTTCAACAGGGAGTATATGCCTTTTAAAGCTCCGGCAATCAGGCTTAACAACAATGATTTAAAGAAGCTTAAGGAACTGGAGCTGATGTGCCTCAGAGAATTTGACAGAATATGTAAAAAAAACGGAATACAGTATTTCCTGGGTGGCGGGACACTTTTGGGGGCTGTACGACACGGGGGATTTATTCCGTGGGATGACGACATAGATGTTATGATGCTTCCGAAGGAGTATGAAAAGTTCAGAAAAGTTGTGGACTTGGAGTTAGACAATCGTTTTATATACCAGTGTAAAGAAAATGATCCGCAGTTTCATAGTATTTTTGATAAAATAAGGCTCAAAGATACCATCTTTGATACATGGTTTTCAAAGCAATTTGATCTTACAAGTCATGGTATTTTTATAGATATTTTTGTGCATGATTATATCAGTGATAATAAATATATACAGAAACTGCATATATTTAAAACAATATTATGCAGGTCATTTGTAAGACATAAATGGGATGATTCACCAATGCATTTTTATGGGCGTCTAAAATTAATTTGTAAAATTGCATCTTTATATAAAAAAACTGTTTCAATGGAAAAATTGGAATATAGACAAATGAAAACGGTTACTAAATATAATGGACGAAATACAAGATTCTTGTATGACTCAAGAGGAGAGCATACAAAAAATGGCGTATTCCTCGCGAGTATATTGACAGATGGGGCTATTGATATGAGTTTCGAGGGCATTAATTTTCCTGTGCCTAAGCGCTTTGACGAATACCTTGAATTTTCTTATGGTAAGGATTATATGACCCTGCCACCAAAAGAGGAAAGGATCCCTGGGCATGACCTGGCCCGTCTGGATTTCGGAGAATATAAAAATGAAAATTAAGGTTCTTGTAGCAACGCATAAATCATATAATATGCCTGATGATGCGATGTACTTTCCGATTATCGTGGGGGCATCTGCCGGTGCTGACAAAATCCTGAGAACATTGTCTGAAAATACTAAAAAGAATAATTTTATTTGTGATAATACAGGTGAAAATATTTCTGAAAAAAATCCTTTTTATTGCGAACTTACGGCGCTTTACTGGGGATGGAAAAATCTTGATGCGGATTATCTGGGGCTTGTCCATTATAGAAGATATTTTATGAAAAATTCCAAAAAATTTGACTGGAACAACATTTTGGATGAAGAAAAAGCCATAGAAATTTTCAGCCGCGGATATAAAGCCATAGTTCCCCAAAAAAGACATTATGTGATTGAAAGCGTGTATGACCATTATATTCATTCCCATCATGAGCAGGATCTTATTGTTACATCAGATGTAATCCACCTTTTTTATCCTGAATACATTGATGAGTATGTAAAGGTAATGGGGATGAGAAGTGCACATATGTTTAATATGTTTATAATGGAACGAGCTTGCTTGAACGATTATTGTATATGGCTTTTTGATGTGCTTGCAAAAATAGAAGAACGTCTGGATATTACTGAGTACAGCGATTTCGATAAAAGAGTTTTTGGGAGAATATCGGAATTGCTTTTAGATGTATGGATGTTGCATAATAATGTTAGTTTTAAAGAAATCCCGGTAAGAAATACAGAAGGCGAGCAGTTATTCTCAAAAGCATTAAAAGTTATAAAAAACAAAATTAAAAGGAAAACGAATTAGAAATCATATTTCAGAACAAGTTAAGGAGCGGGTGTAACACAAGTATGTACAGAAAATCCACTAACAGGTGGCTTAAGCATTTGGATTTTTTCATATTTGATCTGATTATTTTGGCAGCGGCATACACACTGTCGTGTTTTATGCGCTATGATTTTAATATCCCTGAGAACTGGAGTTCTTTGTTCATAAGAAGCGGAATCGCACTTTTGACTATATATATTATCGTGGCTTTCGTCGGAGAAAATTACAGAGATATTTTGCAAAGAAATAAATGGGTGGAACTTGGGAAGGTGCTTGCTCAGATTGTTATATCATTTGCGGCCTTCATTTTGTACCTTTACATTATAAAGGAAAATGATTTTTCAAGACAGATATATATTATATCGGCAATTATTGCTTTTGTGATAATTTGGTGCTGGAGGGTATTCTGGAAACATATTATAAGAGGAGGGATGGCAAAAAATGACAGTCTTCCATATTTATTGGTAATTTCAGAGAAGAAAAATGTTTGCGATTTCGTAAAAACAATCAGCGCAAAGCAGTATGATTATTTCCGACTGAAAGGTGTGGTTATTTGGCAAAGCGAGATGAGTGAAGAAGAAACAGATTGTTATAATGATATCGAAGTTGGGACTGTTCCTATAGTGTGTGCCCAGGGGGAATTGAAGAGTTATCTGCTGGAAAATGTTATAGATGAGGTATTTATCAGTATTGATGATGAATTGATGCAGAGGGATATAATTGATTATTGTCTGGAAATGGGTATTACTGTTCATATAGGTCTGGCCAGTCTAATGATGAATTTCCCTAGTGTGACACTTGGAAATCTTGGAGGTAATGCTGTGCTTACTACCTCAAATAATTTTGCATATGACTGGAAACTGATTATTAAAAGGTTTGTGGATATTTTAGGAGGATTGGCAGGCTGTCTGGTGATGCTGGTTATGTACGTTGTGGTCGCACCTAAAATAAAAAAAGCGGACCCGGGTCCGGTCTTTTTTGTACAGAACCGTGTAGGAAAAAATGGAAGACATTTTAAAATGTTTAAATTCAGATCAATGTATTTGGACGCAGAACAGCGAAAAGCTGAACTTGTGAGTGCAAATAAAATGACAGGGCACATTTTTAAAATGGATGACGATCCGCGCATTCTTCCGGGAATAGGAAAGAAAATCCGTGAAAGCAGTGTGGATGAATGGCCGCAGTTTATTAATGTTTTAAAAGGAGATATGAGTCTTGTTGGAACCCGGCCGCCAACAGTGGATGAATTTGAACAATATGAACCACACCACAAGGCGAGGCTTAGTTTCAGGCCGGGAGTAACGGGATTGTGGCAGGTGAGCGGTAGAAACCGGGTGACCGATTTCGAAGAAATAGTGGCACTTGATAATAAATATATTATGGAATGGTCTATCAAATTAGATGCAAAAATTATTTTAAAAACGCTGAAAGTTGTTGCAGCTCATGATGGAGCGGAGTAAGCGAAGCTTATTGCCGGGTGTGGTTTTTGATTGTGGATACAAGTTCAATGTGTGTAGGTGAATCTAAAAAGCAGTTTGCCAAAAGAGATTTGGCATATTTTTTTGAGGTGCTTATCGCACTTTCTTTTATCTTAAGCGGGCATTGTGTATGGGCATGGAGTGATGCCTGTTGGGAATGGTTCTGGATTATACCGCTTTCTCTTTTGGGGCTAGGTGTAGCTGGCAGTTTTTTTATCTTAAAATGCTATGCCAATAAAAAAACATGTTTGAAAGGATTTGCGCTTACTGCGGCTATTGTCGGCAGCTTGTTGATTTTTGCCATAATAAATCCATACTCGTTGTCAAGTTACGCAAAATTTGTATTCGCAGTGGGCTTTATGGCTATTTATATTTTTGTATGCCAAGGAGAAGGAAAAATACCGCATGCTTTGAAAACTTATTCCTGGGTTATAACTGTGGTGGCCGCCTTTTCCATGATAGTCTGGATTTTTATTATAACCGGAGTTTTAAGCCCTTCGGGTATATTTTATTGCGAATGGACAGGTGAGACCCGCGAGTTGAATTGCTATCTCGGAGTACAATTCGCCACGCAAAATTTTGATTTCGCCGGATTTACGATTATCAGAAATACATTCTGTTTTACAGAGGGACCTATGTATGCAGTTCAGCTTTGTTTTGCATTGATAATCGATCTTTTCCTGTGCGAAAAAGCTTCGTGGGTTAAGGTTTTAATACTTGGGGCTGCAATATTTACAACATTTACTTACACGGGATGGATTATTTTTCTGTTAGCCATTTTTGTTAAGCTCTTATTTTTATTTTTGAAATCCAAAAGGTATAAAAATCTTAAAAAAAGTCGAAAATGTGTTTTATGGTCAATAATCATTGCCTTATTGATTCTTGTATGTATTTCGGTAATTATTCTCATAAAAGATAAACTGGGCAGTGATTCGGGTATTATTAGAATGGATGACTACAAGGTGGGTATTCTGGCGTGGCTTGATAAACCAATACTCGGAAATGGATTTGAAAATTATTCTGCACTTCGTGGGCATATGGGAGAATGGCGCAGTTATAATTTGGGATTTAGTAATTCGGTTACAAGAATTCTGGCTGATGGTGGAATTTATTTTGGAATTCTTTTTTATGCGCCATTTATTTGCTCCATCGTTGGAAGTTTGAAAAAAAAGAATTATAATTTACTTGTTTTCACAGTTGCGGTTTTGGCGATTTTTTGTCTGACTATCATTTCGTATACGTATATTATGGTTTTTATGCTGATATTCCTTTTTTCGTACGCTAATCCACGAACCATATTTCAGACATCCCATAGGGATTAAGTGCAGGAATATAAGTATACATGAATATATTCAACTTGACTTTCCTGAAAAAAATCTGATAAAATAATTTCTCGGTTAACGACACATGTGGCATTATGCGTAAATCTGATTACGGTACCGCCTATGTGTATTTTTTTTGCGAAAAATTCAGAAGCGAGGAAAATTTATGGATAACAGTGCTTATCTTGGAACAGAGAAGGTGGGAACACTTTTAAGAAAGTTTGCAATCCCTTGTGTGTGCTCCCTTATTATTTCATGCCTTTACAATATCGTGGACCAGATATTTGTGGGCAATGGTGTGGGATATCTTGGAAATGCCGCCACAGGCGTTATATTTCCTATCACGGTCGTAGGCTGGGGCTTATCTCTTTTATTCGGTGATGGCGCGGCCAATGTGTTGAGCCTTAATCTTGGAAGCGGCGATAAAGAAAACATTCATAAAAATGTAGGAAACGCTTTGCTGTTTTGTTTTATCTCAGGGTGCGTTCTTATTGCCATAGCTTATTTGTGGGGTGATAATTTATTAAGGCTTCTTGGCGCGACCGATGCGAACATCGAGTATGCAAGGACTTATGGAAATATTATATTTGCAATGATTCCGCTTGCAATTACTCAGAACGCCATGGCCGCAATAATAAGGGCAGACGGAAGCCCTACATATTCGCTTGTTGCCATGATAATTGGCTGCGGGCTTAATGTTATAGGAGACCCTCTGGCGATTTTCGCATTTGGATGGGGCATGGCAGGCGCTGCTATCGCAACAATATTCGGCCAGTTCGTAAGCTTCATTTTCTGCCTGCTTTATTTCGTGAATAAAAGCAAAAATTTCAAGCTTTCGCTTTCAAGCTTCAAGCCAAACTTTGGCTTTGTAAAACATGTTGCCTCGTTAGGCGGCGGCAGCTTTTTTACCCAGCTTACCATAGTTATAATTACCATCGTTAATAATCTTATGCTGGTTAAGTGGGGCGCCGAAAGCGTGTATGGCGCGGATATTCCTTTATCTGCTTTTGTCTGCATTTCAAAGTATTATCAGATTCTTCTTAATATTGCCATTGGCCTTGCGGCCGGCGCGCAGCCTATAATCGGATACAACTATGGCGCCGGGAAATATGACAGGGTAAGAAAAACCTTTAAGCTGGTTCTTTTGTGGACAGGCGCAATCTGCCTCTTCTGCACGATTCTTTTCGAGGTTATTCCTGAACCGTTTATCAGGATTTTCGGTTCGGAAAGTGACCTTTATATGCAGTTTGCAATTAAGTGCTTAAGGGTGTATCTTATGCTCATCGTGTTTACATGCCTTCAGAAGGCCTGTGCATTTTTTATGCAGAGTATTGCACATGCAAAGGCAGCAGTTCTTCTGTCAATTATAAGGGATGCGCTTCTTGTGGCAGGTGCGCTTTTAATCCCATTATGGCTTGGTGTGGACGGCGTGTTCTGGGCAGCCCCTGTGGCGGACTTAATAGCCATGGCGATAACTGTCTTTCCGGTTTTGCGTGTGGTTAAGGAACTTAAAAAACCGAAAGATGGCATCTCAAAATTGTAAAATCACTTCGGAAAAAGCCCTGGTAACAATTTACCAGGGCTTTAGACTTTGAAAGTAGGATTTTCCGGCTGCTATTTTAAAAATTTTTATAAAAGCCAGTTCAAACACTGATATACGTTTTTGTAGAATTTGTTCAATTACTTTTACAAAACATTCTTTGTATTTTATAATACAGAAGCGAAAAGTTTATTTAAGGCGGGGCTTATTTTATGAATTCAGTGCTTTGTGTGGTGGTTACGTACAACAGACTAAATATGCTGAAGGTTTGTGTTGAACGTGTTTTATCACAAAGTATGCCATGCGATGTTTTTATTGTTGATAATGCAAGTACAGATGGAACTGATGCATGGGGAAAAGAACTTTCTGAAAAATTGGCAAGCAGTAAAAATATTAAACTTTATTACGAGTGCATGAAAGAAAATCTGGGAGGCGCAGGCGGATTCAACTATGGAATAAAAAAATCTGTACAGCTTGGATATGAGTATGTATGGGTCATGGATGATGATACAGCAGCAGAAGCAGATACCCTTGAAAAACTTATGGCTGCTGCAAGAGAAATTAAACAATTTGGCTTTCTGTCCAGTATTGTTTTGTGGAAAGATAATTCTATTTGTAAAATGAACTGGCAGCGAAAATTAAAATTACCAAGAAATAGAAAAGAACATCATATTACAGAAAATGACCTTATACCTGGTGCAATAATTCCGATCCAATCTGCAACATTTGTCTCGCTGGTTTTTCCGACGAAGGTAATAAAAAAGGTGGGACTTCCGATAAAAGAATTTTTCATATGGTGTGATGATATAGAATTTACGAGACGTATAGCAGTAAAAAATTCTATCCCGGGATATGCCATTGTTGATAGCCATGTTATTCACAACATAGCAAACAACATTGGAACAGATATTGCTACTGATGATTTTTCTCGAATAGAAAGATATAATTATGCTTTTAGAAATGAAAATTTCATGTACCGCGAGTACGGAATTAGGGGATTTTTATATTATACTGCAGTATGCCTTTTTAACACTTTTAAGATATTGAAAAAATCAAAAAATTATCGTTCAAAAAGGCTATATGTAATATTAAAAAATTATTTTACGGGGCTTTTCTTTAATCCTGTTATTGAAGAAATCCAATGAAGAAGCCAAACCTGAATTTTTATTACATCAATGAAAAATAAATCTGTGAAATTGAACTTCATAATGAGCGCTTTGCTGTCAGTATCGGGCATTGTATTTCCTCTTATAACTTTTCCATACGTGGCAAGGGTGCTCTCTACCGATAGTCTTGGCAAAGTTAATTTCGCTGTTTCAGTGATTGCTTATTTTATGATGTTTGCTCAATTGGGCATTCCGACTTATGGTATAAGAGCGTGCGCCAGGGTAAGAGATAATAAAGAAAAGCTATCTAAGACGGTTCAGGAACTGTTTATTATTAACATGATAACTGATGCCGTAGTATACATTGCTTTGGCTGTTTGCATCAACATTATTCCAAAATTAGTCGAAAATAAAGAACTTGTTTTGATAGTCAGCATTACCATTTTTTTAAATTCCATCGGAATGGAGTGGCTGTATGAAGCATTGGAAGAGTATGTGTATATAACAATAAGATCCATTGCATTTAAAACAATTGCCCTCATTGCTATGTTTTTTATTATAACAAGTGAGGATGACTTTATTCTTTATGGAATCTATTCTATTTTTGCATCATCAGCTTCAAATATCATAAATTTTATCCATGCCAGAAAATATATTAATGTGAAGCCCGTCGGAGGGTATAATTTAAAAAGACATTTAAAATCGGTAATTGTTTTTTTTGCAATGTCCTGTGCTACAACCATTTATACCAATCTGGATACTATTATGCTTGGATTTATGAAGACGGATGAGGAAGTGGCATTTTATAATTCCGCTGTTAAAATAAAAATACTGCTTGTGGCTGTCGTGACATCGCTGGGTACGGTTTTGCTTCCGCGTTTGTCTTACTATATAGAACATGACATGATTGAAGATTTCAGAAAGACCTGTAAAAAAGCTTTGAATTTTGTTTTCCTGCTGGCTTTGCCTTTGACCGTTTATTTTATATATTTCGCAAAGAATGGAATTCTTCTTTTTGCGGGCGACAAATATTATAATTCAATACTGCCAATGCAAATAATAATGCCGACGGTTATATTTATTGGTATCACTAATATATTAGGCATACAGATTCTTATCCCATTGGGAAAGGAAAAAATAGTTTTATATTCCGAAATTGCAGGAGCAATAGTTGACTTTGGACTAAATCTTTTATTTATTCCAAGGTTTGGTGCGGCGGGAGCTGCTCTTGGTACACTTGCAGCTGAAATCGTTGTACTTATAATTCAATTATTATACCTTAAAGATAGCATTGCTGATGCCTTTAAAGAAGTGCAGTATATAAAAATTTTTATTGCTATTGTTGCCGGTGCGTTTGCTTCATTCTGGGTTGTGCTGCTTGAACTTAGTAATTTTTTTACAGTACTTGTTTCCGCCGCCTTGTTTTTCTCGGCGTATTTGACTGTGCTGATTCTTACGAAGGAAAAACTGAGCATAGAATTAACGGAACAACTTATTAATAGATTAAAAAAAACTACTAGTGATGATAGTAATTTATGACGCAAAGTAAAATTTAAAATGGGGAATCTGTAAATGGACAGTAAAATTAAAGTCTCGGTTATAATGCCATCATTAAATATGGCACCGTATATTGAAAAATCCTTAACAAGTGTGACTTCTCAAACTCTAAAGGATATAGAAATATTATGCGTCGATGCGGGCTCTGAAGATGGAACTATTGATATAATAAAAAAAATTGCAGCTTCCGATGAGCGGGTCAAGCTAATAAATTCGGAAAGAAAAAGCTATGGATTTCAGGTTAACAAGGGGTTTGAATGTGCAGTAGGAGAATATCTTGCCATTATAGAGACTGATGATTTTGCCGAAAAGAATTGCTTCGAAAAATTGTATACAGAGGCAACAAAGGACAATCTCGATATATGTAAAGCAGGATTTTATTATCATTGGTCAGTGCCGGAAAAAAAGAATGTGCCTGTGCCGGTAGCCTCAGCAATCATAGCAGGGAGAGTCTTCTGTCCAAGAAACGATTTTAAAGCACCTCTTGAACAAATTGAAATCTACAACATAAAACCCTCGATATGGTCGGCAATATATAAAAGAGATTTTATCGAAAAAAATAAAATAAAATTCACGGAAACGGATGGTGCAGCTTTTCAGGATACAGCTTTCAACTTTAAGGTATTCGCATTAGCTGACCGTGTGAGGCTGCTGACAGACCTTCTTGTTTATTATAGGCAGGATAACGAATTATCTTCTGTTAATAGTAAAGACAAGGCTTTTGCTATATGTTCCGAATATCAGGAAATAGAAACTTTCCTTAGAAAATATCCTGAGCTTGAAAACAAGCTTGAAGGGGTAAGGGTACGTTTAAAATATGACGCGTATTTGTGGAACTACAGAAGACTATCATCAGATATGAAAGAAAGTTTTTTAAAAACCGCTTCGCTTGAATTTAGCAATGAATTAAATAGGGGATATGCTGATAAAAAATATTTTGTGCCGTATAAATGGCGCACGTTTAATTTGATAGCGGACCATCCGGAAAAATTTACCGGGCAAGAGCTGGGTTATAAATATTGTGACAGTGCTGCCGGCGCAGATGAAGAAAAGACGAAGAATGTTAAAACCGTTGCGTATGGAGCTTTACAGTGCCTGAGAGACCATGGAATAATGTATACAATAAGCCTTGCTGTGGCAAAAGCAAAAGACAGAACAAAACACTGATGGACATGCAAAAGAAAAATCCCAAAATATCAATAATAATTCCAGCTTATAACGTGGAAGATTACATAGGAAGATGCCTGGATAGTTGTATAGAACAAACACTCTATGATATAGAGATTATTTGTGTGGACGATGAATCCCAGGACGCAACAACGCGGATTATTGATGCGTATGCAAAACGGGATAGCCGTATTGTGGCTATCCATAAGAAAAAAGGGGGAGTCTCGGCAGCCAGAAACGAGGGGATAAAAATGGCCACAGGCAGCTGGCTGATATTTTTGGATTCGGATGATATCCTTTGTAAAGAAACCTGTGAAGAAATATGGATTCAAACTCTTTGTAATGATTGCGAACTGATTGTGCATGGCGCGGAAATTGTTTCTGGTGATGTTAAGCCTGAATATTGGGTGACGAAAGCAGTTAGCACAAGAAATGCTTTTTATAGGGATTTCAATTTTGATGTAATCAATGAAAATGGCGCAACCCCGTTTTTATGGCTTCACGCATATTCGCGTAAGTTGATAGACAGGGCCGGAATAAGATTTAATGAAAAAATATCGCTGGGTGAAGATATTGTTTTCCAGATGATGATTATTCCGTGTGCTAAGGGTATATTATTTATAAGCCGAAAATTGTACTTCTATACCTACAACCGAAATGGTTCACTTATGGAAAAAAGCACTGCTGATTATGACCTGAAGATAGAGAGGCATATTGATAATTTAACAATTATTGCAGATTATTGGGAAAAAGAAAAGCTGCTTGACAGGTATGGTAATCAGTTTTTAGAATGGGTGCTGGCCTTTCTAATGCCTGATATAGAAACCAGGAAATTGAAAAAGCAAGAAGAACACGCTAAGAGAATTGAAGAGCTGATTAAGAAATGCAATTTAAATAAATACGAAAAATCGATTAATTATGTTGCGGCTAGACAATATAAAAAACTTATGGCGATTTGTGCGAAACGCAGCAGCAGTATATAAACAAAAAAATTAAGATAACGTGAAATATGAATAAAACTATAGTATCTATAATAATTCCCGTATACAATGGTGCTGAATATCTAAAAACAGCAGTTGAAAGCATTATTTCCCAGACTCTTAAGGATTGGGAAATGTTTCTTATCGACGATGGCTCAACAGACGAATCAGGTAAGATATGTGATGAATTTGCAGCTGCCGATGGTCGTATTAATGTAATTCATCAAAAAAATTCAGGTGCAGCCATGGCCCGAAATGCAGGTATTGAAAAAGCAAGAGGCAGATTTTTATATTTTATGGACGCAGATGACTGGGCAGAGAAAAATATGCTCTCGGACATGGTTGAAATGGCTATGCAATATGGCGTAGGCGGGGATAGAGCACTGCAGGCTGATGAAGATAAAAAGTGGTATTTTGATCAAATTTCCGATGAAGAGTGTGCGCAGCTGGTGGTTTGTGGTTTCTATATTGAAACGTATTATTCGGACAAGGAATATTATAGTCAGGTGCAATCTATAAACTCTGTGACATTCAGAAGTGCGGTGGAGTTTAGAAAAAATTCTTATCTGCTTTTTGATAATAATCTTCTGTATACGCCATGGAATAAGCTTTATTTAACATCATATATAAAAAAGAATTCTTTAAAATTTCCAAAAACGCATTGGGACGATTTCCCATTTAATATATCAGTCATTCGAGATGTGTCCAGGGTGGTTGTTTCGGATAAGGCATTTTATCATTTTCAGAGAAAAAGAAGTGACAGTGAATCAGAAAAATATAATCCAAATCTTATGGAAAAACGCGAGGAGGAAAATCGATGGCTGAAAGAACTGTATGATTATTGGGGCGTGAATGATTCGTGTACAAATGAATTCTTGGCCAGAAGATATCTGGAAAGAATTATAGGGTGCATAGAGAATGTGGCTTGCGGGGATTGCCTGCTATCCGGGAAGGAAAAAATAAAAAAAATAAAAGATATTAATGAAAATAAAACTGTACGGGAAGCATTTAAACTTGCAAGACCTAAATCTTTATATATGAAAGCAATGCTGCTGCCGGTTAAATATAAGCTTAGCAGGATAGCGTATATGGAAGGAAAAATTATATCATATGTAAAAAAAAGAAATATAAAACTGTTTGCGGCTCTGAAGGCAAACCGCTGACGGAAATTTGTGTGTTTGAGGAATGAAAAATGTACGATTATTTGATTGTTGGTTCGGGCCTGTATGCGGCGGTGTTTGCACACGAGGCAAAGAAAGAAAAAAAGAGATGTCTCGTAATTGAAAGACGCAACCATACCGGTGGGAACGTTTATACAGAAAATATAGACGGAATAAATGTGCATAAATATGGCGCACACATATTTCACACAGATGATACGGAAGTCTGGAATTATGTGAACGAATTTTCTGTTTTTAACAGGTTCACTAATAGTCCGGTAGCCAATTACAAGGGGCAAATTTTTAATCTTCCCTTCAATATGAATACTTTCAACAGGATGTGGGGAGTTATTACACCGCAGGAAGCGATGAAAAAAATAGAAGAACAGAAGGAAGCAGCTTTGGCTGTTATGGTGGGTATTCAACCTTCAGACGACGAGGCGGTCATAACAAAAAAAATCAGTTCTTTTTCACCGGGTAATCTGGAAGAACAGGCCATAAGCCTTGTTGGGGTTGATATATATGAAAAACTGATTAAGGGTTATACCCAAAAGCAGTGGGGCCGGCCGTGCACAGAACTTCCTGCTTTTATTATAAAAAGACTTCCGGTAAGATTTACTTATGATAACAATTATTTTAATTCCCGTTATCAGGGGATTCCTGTTAATGGGTATAATCAAATGATTGAAAAACTTTTAGATGGAGTTCGCGTGCTTACTGATGTCGATTATATAAAAGAAAGGCAGCATCTTAAAACAACAGGGAAGTTGCTTGAACTTGAAAAAGAAGTTGGGCGCGAGGGTATATGCCATGTAGACGTGAAGAACCCAACTTTCGGTTTGGCAAAAAAGCTGGTGTATACAGGACCTGTAGATGAATTTTTTGATTATAAATTCGGGCCGCTCGAATACAGAAGCGTTAGATTTGAAACTGAAAAACTTGACGTTGAAAATTATCAGGGAAATGCTGTCGTGAATTATACGGATGCAGAGACAGCTTTTACAAGAATCATAGAGCATAAGCATTTTCAGTTTGGAAAGGACAGCGATGGCCGCGATCTGGCGGGCACAATTATATCACGCGAATATCCATGTGATTGGAAAAAGGGAGATGAACCATATTATCCGGTAAATGACGAAAAAAATAATAATCTTTATTTAAAATATAAAGCTTTATCTGAAAAAATGGATAATTGTATTTTCGGCGGAAGGCTTGGTGAATATAAATATTATGACATGGACCAGGTGATAAGAAAGGCCCTGGATGCAGCATGGAATATCGCACATTAGGACAAACGAATATTATTGTTTCCAAAGCGGGCATGGGCGTGCTTCCAATCGGGCCGGAACAGTATAAGCTTTCGGTTGAAGAGGGAGCTAAGGTTATATGTCACGCTATAGAATCGGGCATAAATTTTCTGGACACGGCCCAGTATTATAAAACTTATCCTTATATAAAAAGGGCTCTTGAAATGTTAAATAAATGCCCAGGTTCAAAAGAGCAGGAGTTTATTCCGAGAACTCAGTTACAGAAGTTAGAGGGCGGCTTTCTGGGTCAATATAAGGAAAATACAGCGGAAGATGGGGCCGGAAATTGCGGTAATCGGGTTTTCGGGCAGACTTTAGAGAGACTGTCCGGAAATTGCGGTAATCGGGTTTTCGAGCAGCCGGGAGTGGGTAAAGGCTCGGAAAAAAATAATTTTCCGCGAGGGTTTTGCGCAGAGAAAATCGTTATATGTTCCAAATCGCTTGCAAAAGATTATGACGGAATGAAAAATGCGATAGATGAGGCCTGCATAGAAATGGGTCTTGAGCAGATAGATATTTTTTTGATGCATGAAGTAAGGAGCGGGCAGTTTTCTGAAAGGAGCGGCGCGTGGAGAGCGCTTCTTGAGGCAAAGAAGAATGGCCTGGTTCATGCGATAGGTGTATCTACTCACCATGTGGATACGGTTAATGAAATGGCAGATGTTTCGGAGTGCGACTGCATATTTGCACTGACAAATTATGCAGGCATGGGAATAAGAAAGGGCGATGGCCCGGGCACAAGAGAAGAGATGGAAGCTGCAATAAAGGCGGCTTCGTTAAAGGGAAAGGGCATTTTTTCGATGAAGAGCTTTGGGGGCGGAAACCTCACGGGAAATTATGTGAAGGCCCTGGATTATGCTTTTTCGGTTGATGGAGTGGATTCGGTGATGATAGGGTTCGGATCCGAACGCGAGGTGGATGACCTTGCAGCTTATCTGGACGGGAAGCTGAAAGAAGGCTTCAACCCGGATGTGTCTGAAAAAAAGGTGCAGGTTAATCGTGCCGACTGCGAGGGATGCGGCGAGTGTATAAAGGCCTGCGCGTCGGACGCTATAAGTTTTGCGGATGATGGACTGGCATTTATCGACCAGACAAAATGTATAACCTGCGGATACTGCGCATACGCCTGCACAACCAGGGCGATAATTATGATTTAACTTTGGAGCAGACAATCCCCCAGTCGCCCTGCGGGCGACAGCCCCCGCATGCACGGGGGCCTTGGGGACGGCACACAAAAAGTTTTCCACATTTTCACAGAAAATATTACGTAAATGTTAAAAAATAAATTTTCTAAAAAATGCCGATTTTTCAAGGAAAATCGGCATTTTGAAGTTTTATTTATGGGAAATTATGGACTATTTTTTTGAATTGTGTTAAAAAAATCATAAGGAATTGTGGAAAAATTTTAACAGTATACTTTACTTTAAATAAGTGGTAACATAATCCAAGCATTGTAATGTGTTAATTATGAAAATATAAATTCAAAAGCGAGGAAGATTGATTGATGAAGTATGATGTAATTATTATCGGGGCAGGGCCGGGAGGCATTTTTTCGGCGTACGAGCTGGCAAATAATTCCAATTTGAAGGTGGCTGTTTTTGAAACGGGCAGCACGCTGGAAAAAAGGCATTGCCCGATTGACGGGAAAAAGGTTAAGTCATGCATCAACTGCCCGACATGTTCCATAATGAACGGCTTCGGCGGGGCCGGTGCTTTTTCGGACGGCAAGTATAATATTACAAATGATTTCGGCGGGTCACTTTATGAATATATAGGCAAAGAGAAAGCCCTGGAGCTGATGCATTACGTGGACCACATAAATATGTCGCATGGCGGCGAGGGGACGGCGCTTTACTCCACGGCCGGGACCAGCCTCAAAAAAACATGCATGCAAAACCACCTGACCCTTCTGGAGGCTTCGGTGCGCCACCTGGGAACAGATATAAATTATGTGGTTCTGGAAAATATTTATAATGACCTTAAAGATAAAATAGATTTTTATTTTGAAACCCCTGTGGAAAAGCTCGAAAAGACGGAAGACGGCTTTAAGGTTTTCACGAATAAAGGCGAGTTCGAATGTGGAAAATGCATCGTTTCAGTGGGCCGCTCGGGAAGCCACTGGCTTCAGGATGTGTGCAGCGCGCTTGACCTGCCTACATGTTCTAACCGTGTGGACATAGGCGTGAGGGTGGAACTTCCGGCACAGATTTTTGCCCACATAACCGACGAGCTGTATGAAAGCAAAATAGTGTACCGCACTCAGAAGTATGAAGACAGCGTGCGCACCTTCTGCATGAACCCGAGGGGAATTGTTGTTAACGAAAACACAAACGGCATTATCACGGTGAATGGACACAGCTTCGAGGACGAGGCAAAGAAAACAGAAAATACAAACTTTGCGCTTCTGGTTTCAAAGCATTTTTCAATTCCGTTCAAAGACAGCAACGGATACGGCGAAAGCATAGCAAAGCTTTCTAACATGCTTGGAGGCGGCGTTATCGTGCAGCGCTTTGGAGACTTAGAGCGCGGCAGGCGAAGCACGGCAAAAAGAATAGAGGAGGGCACGGTGCGCCCGACACTGGCAGCCACACCGGGAGATTTGAGCCTTGTGCTTCCTAAACGAATCCTGGACGGAATCATCGAAATGATTTATGCGCTGGATGACATCGCGCCGGGCACAGCAAACGAAGATACACTGCTTTATGGCGTGGAGGTTAAATTCTACAATATGAAAGTGGATGTGGACAAAAATCTCGAAACAAAATACAAGGGTCTCTATATTATAGGAGACGGCAGCGGAGTTACCCATTCGCTTTCACATGCATCAGCAAGCGGCGTTTTTGTGGCTGATGAAATTATAAAAGAAAGCGATGACGATGAGGATTTTGAGCTCATAAAAAACAAAGTTGATGAAGGAATCAGAGAGCTGAAGGCGAAGGCCGGAAATAATTTTCTTGGCTGATAAAAAAAGAGGCGACAGATAATTGACCAGAAAACTTACAGTTCTTGATCTTTGTATATGTGCTTCATGCGTGGCGCTTCATGTTATACTTGAATTGTTCTGCGCCATCAGAATAGGAAACGACATAAAGATTACTTTCGCCGCGCTTCCTATTGTGATTGCCGCTTTTTTATGCGGGCCGTTAGAAGGATTTCTTACCGGGCTGGTGGGAACATTTTTAAGCCAGCTCCTTACCTTTGGCATAACAGCGACCACGGTTTTCTGGATAATACCGCCATCCGTGCAGGGGCTCTTATGCGGGCTGACTTTTATCGCATTTAAACGAAAGCTAAAGGTTGTGCCGGTGGGCGCAAGTGTATTTATATCAGGCCTTGCATCGGCTGTGCTCACATGGGGCGCAAGCTATCTTGACGGGGTGGTGTTTTTTAAATACATCACAACAGAGGCCCTGTGTATTTTGATTCCATGGAGGCTTTTGGTGTGGGTCGGAATTTCGGCTGTTTATACATTGGTCAGCCTTCCGGTTATAAAAGCACTTTGGAGGAAGTCACCCGCGGCTTATAAAATGGTGGCCGGCAAAAAAAGGATTGACTGACCAGCCAAAACCAACATGGCCTTAACAATAAAATGGCAGCCGAAAAAAGCCAGTTGATAGACAGTATAAAAAAGAGTTACAATAAAACTTTAAAAAATTGTTTCTTATATAAAAAGCGGATTGATAGATACTTTTATATGAGCAGAAAATAAAAACGAGAGGAAAAAATCATGGAAAGAAGAATTGAAACAAAATGCGTGCAGTCGGGATACGAACCGAAAAATGGCGAACCGAGGCAGGTTCCGATTTATCAGAGCACGACCTTCAAATATGAGTCGAGCGATGAAATGGGAATGCTTTTTGATCTGGAAAAAGAAGGCTATTTTTACACAAGGCTTCAGAACCCGACCAACGACATTGTTGCGGCAAAGCTGTGCGACATGGAAGGTGGTGTGGCAGCCATGCTTACAAGCTCGGGCCAGGCAGCAAACTTTTTTGCGGTATTTAATATCTGCGAAACCGGCGACCACTTTATTTCATCTTCAAGCATTTATGGCGGCACCTATAATCTTTTTGGCGTGACCATGAAGAAGATGGGAATTGAATGCACATTCGTGGACCAAAACCTTCCTTATGAAGAACTTGAAAAGCTTATCAGGCCTAACACAAAATGCATTTTTGGCGAGACCATCACAAATCCTACAGTAAATATTTTCGACTTTGAAAAATTTGCAAAGCTTGCCCACAGCCATGGCATTCCTCTTATTGTTGATAACACATTTGCAACACCTGTAAACTGCAGACCATTTGAATGGGGCGCAGATATCGTTACACATTCCACCACGAAGTATATAGACGGCCACGGTTCAACAGTGGGCGGCGCCATTGTGGACAGCGGCAATTTCGACTGGATGGCTAACAAAGAAAAATTCCCGGGGCTTTGCACACCTGATGAATCATATCATGGAATCACCTATGCAGAAAAGTTTGGCAAGGGCGCTTTTATTACAAAGGCCACAGCCCAGCTTATGAGGGACTTTGGTTCAATACAGGCTCCGCAGAATGCATACTATATAAATCTGGGGCTTGAATCGCTTCATGTGAGAATGAGACAGCACTGCGAAAACGCCCAGAAGGTTGCCGAATATCTTAAGGCAAATGACAAAATCGCCTGGGTTAAGTATCCTGGCCTTGAAAGCGACAGTGAATATGAGATGGCACAAAAGTATATGCCAAAGGGAACCTGCGGAGTGCTTTGCTTCGGTGTGAAGGGAAGCAGGGCAGATGCAGAAAAGTTTATGGATGCATTAAGGCTTGCTACAATAGAAACCCATGTGGCAGATTCACACACATGCCTTCTGCATCCGGCCAGCCACACACACCGTCAGCTTACTGACGAGCAGCTCCTTGAAGCAGGCGTGGCACCGGACCTTATCCGTTTCTCGTGCGGCCTTGAAAACGCAGAAGATATTATTGCCGACCTTGAACAGGCACTGGAGCAGATATAATCCGGCGTGAATCTATGTGCCGATTTTATTAATCCGATTGCGGTTAAATTGGTTCTATTATTAACTTGCAGCTTTTAGAAAAACCGATTGATCTGAGGGCTGCTGCGCATTGGAAAAAAGTAAGGGGTAGTTTGTTTTTATGAAGAGAATTCCGAAAAATATTGATCCGGCGTCTATTGACGCGGCCGAGGCATCGGCAAACGGCGTACCGAAAGCGGGCGAAGCTGAGGCTACAGAAAATATAGCGCCAGAAGAGCAGCTGGAAAATGTGCCGCCTAAAAAAAAGAAAAAAGCACTTAAAGCAGTCTGCATAATAGTTGGAATAATACTGCTTCTTCTGATTGCGGCTTTTGTGGTTTATAAAATTTATACCGGAAAAATAAACCACGTTGAATTGAACCTGACAGACGAAGAGCTGGGCATCACACCTAGGGAAAATTTAGCTTCCGAAGATGCCCCTGAAGAAGAAGGAGAGGAAGGCGAAACCGAGCCGGAAACAACAGCCAACACAGACGATATCACAAACTTTGCGCTTTTCGGTGTGGACCCGGAAGACTATAACATGGCAGTGGATGTGCTGCGGTCTGACCTTAATATTATTGTTTCTATAAATAAAACAAAGGGAACAATTAAATGCATTTCCGTGCTGAGGGATTCTAAGGTGCCGATTGATGGGTATTACCCGCAGAAGATAAACGCGGCTTACCATTATGGCGGGGCACCTTTGGCAATAAAAACCCTGAACCAGAATTTCCACACAGACATAAGGGACTATGTGACAGTAGACTTTTATAAAATGGAGGATGTGATAGACCTGGTCGACGGCGTTGATGTGTACCTGACGGCAGCCGAGGCCAACCATATAGGAATCGGTTATGAAGCGGGGACCTATCATCTGAATGGATATTATGCGCTTCAGTATTGCAGCATACGTTCACTGGATTCGGATATACAGCGCGCAAGCCGCCAGCAGAATACGCTTATGGCCATCCTGGAAAAGGCCAGGGAGCTTCCTGTCACAAGCTATCCGGAATTTGTCGCACAGTTTTTGCAGACGGTGGAAACCTCGCTCACCTATTCCGAGCTTATGAGCTTTATAGTTGCAGGGGCGGTGGATTATGAAATGACCTTCTACACGGTGCCGGATGCAGATTATGAAACAGACCTTTGGGGCGGCATAGACGAGACCGGTTCGTGGGTGTGGGTGTACGACCTTGATGCAGCGGCCGACAGGATACACAGTATAATTTATGAATGATTTATAAGTGATATAAGAATGACTTGTAAAATATATGGATGATTTTGAAAACCACCTGCAGCCTGAGGTGGTTTTTAAAATGTTAAGAAATTGTGTATAAATTATGTAAAAAAAGCTTTTCTTTAAGTTAAAATTAATGTATAATGAATCCAAATCTAAAAATTGGGAGGGTAAAGATGAAAAAGTTAACAACACTCTTGATAACTTTTGTGATGGCACTGACGCTTGTGTGCAATTTCTCTTTTGCAGCATTTGCTGAAGAAGCTGCAGAGCCACAGGCAACGGAGACGGTTCAGGAAAATACTGAGCAGGAACCTGCCGCAGCAGAAGAATTATCAGCAGCACCTGAGACTCAGGCTGAACAGCCTGAAGCAGCTGAAGGCGAACAGCCGGCAGCTGAAAACGAGCAACCTGAAACAGATGCTCAGCAGGCAGGGGGGGCAACTGAAGATAATCAGGCTGAACCTGAAGTCGAAAGTGTATTAAATCTTAGCTTAGATTTATCGCTTGCATCCATAAGTATAGCCGGAGATAACTTCACCAACAATGGTAACACCGAAGAGCCAGGCGAAGGCGAAGAAGAAGGCCAGAACACAGCAGCTGAAGGCGAAGGCGAAGAGGGCCAGAACACAGCAACTGAAGGCGAAGGCGAAGAAGAAGGCCAGAACATAGCAGCTGAAGGCGAAGGCGAAGAAGCCGGCGAAGAGGGCCAGACAGAAGAGCCAGGTGAAGGCGAAGAAGAAGGCCAGGAAGAAAGTCTTACCGAAGAGCCTGCCATGTTAATGCTCGGTGCAGCACTTACATCATCTGCAGCCGGCAGCACTTCATTTGAAGATGGAAAAACTTATCTGATAACATATACCTTTAATGAAGTAACGGATGCGATTATCCTTACAGATACAGGAAGCATTGACGTAACACCATTTGGCTCCGGCACTGAGATTACAGATAACATGAAGTGGACTGCTACAGGAAGCAGTGGCAAGTTCAAGCTTTCACAAGGAAGCTATAATCTTTATTATGGTAAAAATGATCTCAGCCTTACAACCACGACTGAAGACAAGGGAAGCTGGAATTATAGCGATGGAAAGATTTCTTACAAGGCCGGAAAAGATACATATTATATCTGCTATGGCATTGAAGGCGCTGCTGTAACAAAAACAGAAACTGAATCAGGCACATTCACAATAGACGAAGTTACCGCAGGCGGCGGAGAAGACCCTGATGACGGCGGCGGAGAAGA
>R07__coassemble_162_pt1 | contig 28327 bp, 23 predicted proteins | sample R07__metabat2_low_PE_052 | metagenome-assembled genome bin R07
ATATAGTAAGGCAAAGAAAGAAACGGAATTTATGACAGGTTACAGAGCGGGAATTGATATAGGGTCTACCACAGTTAAGCTGGTGATCTTAGATGAAAATGAGAAGATAATATATGGCGAGTACAAAAGGCACCAGGCAAGGACCCAGGAAACTTTGTATGAGCTTTTGTGTGATGCGAAAAAAAGCATAGGCGACTGCGGCCTTAAATTAAAAATCACGGGCTCAGGCGCCATAAATCTGGGAAAGGCCATGGAAATTGGCTTTGTGCAGGAGGTTGTGGCGGTGGCCACGGCTCTTAAAAAAACATACCCTCAGACGGATGTGGCAATAGAACTTGGCGGTGAGGACGCAAAGATAATTTATTTCACCGGTGGCCTTGAGGAACGCATGAACGGAGTGTGCGCAGGCGGCACGGGTTCGTTTATCGACCAGATGGCAGCCCTTCTGCAGACGGACGCAGGGGGCCTTAATAAAGAAGCGGAAAATTATAAACAGCTTTATACTATTGCGGCGCGCTGCGGCGTGTTTGCAAAGACAGACATACAGCCGCTTATAAACGAGGGCGCCACAAAGGCGGACCTCGCGGCATCTATTTTCCAGGCGGTGGTGAACCAGACCATATCGGGCCTGGCCTGCGGAAAGCCTATAAAGGGATGCGTGGCCTTTTTGGGAGGGCCGCTCCATTTCCTGCCGGAGCTTAAAAAAGCATTTATAAGGACATTAAAGCTTACGCCGGAGACCACAGTGGACCCGGAAAATTCGCATTTGTTTGCAGCCTTCGGAGCTGCGCTTGAAAGCGAACAGGAAGAGCCGGTGGACATAAACAGCATGATAGAAAGGCTTAGCCATGGCGTGAAAATAATGTACGAGATGCCGCGCCTTCCGGCCCTGTTTGACAGCGAAGCAGAATATAAGGAATTTTTAAGCCGCCATGAAAAAGCTGTTGTTCCGAAGGGAGACATAAAGAGCTATAAAGGCAAAGCCTTTTTGGGAATAGACGCGGGCTCAACCACCACAAAGCTGGTGCTTATAGGCGAATCCGGCGAGCTCCTTTATTCATTTTATTCATCAAACAAGGGAGACCCAATAAAAACTGCCAAGGAAGCAGTGGCGGGGCTTAAAGGAAGCCTTGAGGGAATCGAGATTGCAAGGTCATGCTCCACAGGCTATGGCGAGACTCTTTTAAAATCGGCTTTTGCCCTGGACGAGGGCGAGGTTGAAACAGTGGCGCATGCCACGGCCGCAGCCTTTTTTGATAAAGACGTGGACTGCGTGCTGGATATAGGCGGGCAGGACATGAAATGCATAAAGCTTAAAAACGGGGCAGTGGACACGATACTCTTAAACGAGGCCTGCTCTTCGGGGTGCGGATCCTTCCTGGAAAATTTTGCCACGTCCTTGGGGCTTTCCGTTACGGAATTTGCCAACGCCGCGCTTTTTGCGGAAAAGCCGGTGGACCTTGGAACCAGGTGCACTGTGTTTATGAATTCCAATGTGAAGCAGGCCCAGAAAGAGGGCACAAGCGTTTCTGACATATCAGCGGGGCTTTCTTATTCGGTAATAAAAAATGCGTTATATAAAGTAATAAAGCTGGCAAGGCCGGAAGACCTTGGGCGCCATGTGGTGCTTCAGGGCGGCACATTTTTAAACAAGAGCGTTTTAAGGGCATTCGAAAAAATATCGGGCGCAAATGCGGTATGCCCTGACATATCGGGTCTTATGGGAGCCTTTGGCGCGGCTTTGATAGCAAGAAAGCATTATGACGGAACGCCGTCTACCACGCTTTCCCCAGAGGAAATCACTTCCCTTACATACACATCAAAAAGCATGCGCTGCGGCGGTTGCCAGAACAACTGCATGCTGACGGTGAACACCTTCCCGGGAGGCAGGAAGCATATAACGGGAAACCGCTGCGAAAAGGGACTGGGCTCGGACAGCGCAGGTAAAAAAGCGCCTAACATGCTGGCTTATAAGCTGCACAGGATTTTTGACTACGAGCCGCTTTCAAAGGACGAAGCGCCGCGGGGCGTGATAGGCATGCCTAGGGTTCTGAACATATATGAAAACTACCCGTACTGGGCAACATTTTTTAAGGAGCTGGGCTTTTCTCTGGTGCTGTCTCCTTTATCCAACAGAAAAATTTACGAGCTTGGCATGGAATCGATTCCATCCGAATCGGAATGTTACCCTGCAAAGCTGGCCCACGGCCATGTGCAGTGGCTGGTTAACGAAGGAATAAAGAGCATTTTCCACCCATGTATTTTTTATGAACATAAGGAAACCATGGATGCGAAGAATAATTACAACTGCCCGATAGTTGTTTCATATCCGGAAAACCTGAAAAATAATGTGGAGGCCATCACCTCCGGCGAGGTGCGCTATATCAGGCCATTTATGGCATTCACAAGCGAAAAAATCGCGGCGGACAGGCTGGTTAAAATCTGCAAAGAGGAATGGAATATCCCTGCAAGGGAGGTAAGAAAGGCCTGCAAAAAAGCCTGGGACGAGCAGCTCCTTGCAAAGGCCGACATAAGGGCCGAGGGCGTGAGGGTCTTTGAGGAGATGAAGAAAGAGGGCGGCACGGGCGTGGTGCTTGCAGGAAGGCCTTATCATGTGGACCCTGAAATAAACCACGGCATACCGGAACTGATAGCATCTTACGGGCTTACCGTTTTTTCGGAGGACAGCATCCCTCTGGATTTCACGCCTACAAGGCCTATCCGCGTGGTGGACCAGTGGGTTTACCATTCAAGGCTTTATCAGGCAGCAGAGTTTGTGGGCAAGAGGGACGACCTTGAGCTTATACAGCTGAATTCCTTTGGATGCGGCCTTGATGCGGTGACCACGGACCAGGTGAGCGAGATACTTGAAGGCTGCAACAAGCTTTACACGCTGCTTAAAATAGACGAAATTTCCAACCTGGGCGCAGTGCGCATAAGGATAAGAAGCCTTATGGCGGCAATAAAAGAGCGCCGCGAAAGAAATATAAAGGCGGAGCCAAAGAGCATAAAATACAGCCATGCCACCTTCACAAAGGAAATGCATGACAAGGAATACACTATACTCGCGCCGCAGATGACGCCTATACATTTCGACATGGCGGGTCCGGTGTTCAAGAAATACGGATATAATATTGTGATACTGGACAACGACAACCGTAACGCAGTGGACACGGGACTTAAATTTGTGAACAATGACGCCTGCTATCCGTCCATAATCACCGTGGGGCAATTTATGGATGCGGTGCTTTCGGGAAAATACGACACGGACCGCCTGGCCATAATCACCACGCAGACCGGTGGCTGCTGCAGGGCATCGAATTATATCGGCTTTATAAGAAGGGCTCTGGACAAGGCAGGGTATTCTCATATACCTGTAATTTCCTTAAGCCTAAACGGCATGGAAAAACACGATGGCTTTAAGGTGAGCCTTCCTCTGGCCATAGAGATGGCCCACGGAATAGTTTATGGTGATTTGATGATGAAGTGTCTTTACAGGGTGCGGCCTTATGAGAAGGTGAAGGGCTCTGCCGAGGCAATGCATCAGAAGTGGCTGTCGATATGCCTTGACCAGCTCACAAATCCTGATACTAAATATAAATTCACGGAAGTGTGCGAGGGAATAGTTAAGGATTTCGACGAGCTTCCTATTGATGAGAATTTAAGGAAACCAAGGGTGGGAATTGTAGGCGAGATTCTGGTTAAATACATGCCGCTGGCCAACAACCACCTGGTGGATTTGCTTGAAAGGGAAGGCGCCGAGGCAATAGTGCCGGACCTTCTGGACTTTTTCCTGTTCTTTATTTACAGCGGAATTTATAAGACAAAGTATTTCGGCGCGGGCCTTAAAAAGGAGCTTGTGTCAAGGGCGGGCGTGGCATTGATAGAATATTTAAGGCGCCCTGCCACAAAGGCCCTTAAGAAGAGCAAAAGATTTTCGGCGCCGGTTCCGATAGCGGAAATTGCGGACGGGGTTAAGCCTTATATTTCAATCGGAAACCAGTATGGCGAGGGATGGTTCCTGGCCGGCGAGATGGTGGAATTTGTGACGCACGGCGTGCCGAATGTGGTGTGCATTCAGCCATTCGCATGCCTTCCAAACCATGTGGTGGGAAAGGGCGTGATAAAGACCTTGCGTATGGCATTTCCTAAGGCAAATTTTGCCGCGGTTGATTATGACCCGGGCGCAAGCGAGGTTAACCAGCTGAACAGGATAAAGCTTTTGCTTTCGGCGGCAAATAAGGCTCTTGCAGAAGAAGAAAATGAGGATTGAGAGGCGTTAGGAATGAAAAGCAGGGTTGCGCTTATTCCATGCGATTCATATGATGAGGAAAAGGTTTATGCTGCCGTAAAAGAAGGCTTTTCTTTGCTGGGCGGTGTTAAAAAATTTGTGAAGCCGGAAGACAGGCTTCTTGTGAAGGTGAATGCGCTAAGCAATTCACGGCCTGAAAAGGGCATAACCACAAACCCGGCGGTTTTCGGCGCGGTGCTCAGGTGCCTTCGGGAAGATGGAATATGCAATATAAAATACGGCGATTCGCCGGGAAACCCCCTGACGGACCCGAAAGGGGCAATGAAGGATACCGGCCTTTTGGCAGTGGGCGAAAAATACGGCGCTGTTATCGGGAATTTTTCGGAGGCCGAAAGCGTTAAATATAAAGAGGGCAAAAAGGCGAAGAGCTTTCTGCTCTGCAAGGCGGCAGGGGAAGCAGATGTTATTTTTGATGTGTGCAAGATGAAAACGCATGCCCTTACGAAAATAACAGGCGCCATAAAAAACCAGTATGGATTTATTTATGGCCTTAACAAGGCAGCAGGCCATGCAAGGTATACGAACAGCAAAACCTTTTCGGAGATGCTGGTGGATTTGAACAGGTGCCTTGGCATAAGGCTGCATATCATGGATGGCGTGGTTGCAATGGAAGGGAACGGGCCGGCATCGGGCGATCTGGTGAACATGAATGTTATTCTGATGTCAGAAGACCCTGTGGCGCTGGACAGCGTTTTTTCGAAACTTGTTTTCCTGGACCCGGAAATGGTGTATCCTTGTGTGGCCGGGGAAAAATACGGCCTTGGCACGATGAATTATGACAATATAGAAATACTTACGCCGGAAGGGGAGATAAGCGCCAAGGAAGCGGCCGCAAAATACGGCAAACCGGATTTTAATGTGGAGCGAAAGCTAAGAAAGACATGGTCGATTCCTATTTTGAACCAGCTTGGAAGGAAGTATCACGACCGGCCTGTAGCCAACCTTGATGTGTGCATAGGCTGCGGCGTGTGCGAGGAGGCCTGCCCTGTGGATGGAAAGGCCGTGCATTCGGGGAAAGGCAAAAAGGCGGAATATAATTATAAAAAGTGCATCCGATGCTATTGCTGTCAGGAAATGTGCCCGGTGGGCGCGATAAAAAAAGATAAAAAATAAAGAGGTGATATATATGCAGAGTTTTTCTTACAAGACACAGGGCGTATGCTCGCAGCAGATTGATTTTTCGTTAGATGGCGACACGGTTCACGATGTGCATTTCCTTGGGGGATGCAATGGTAATCTGAAGGCTATTTCAAAGCTGGTGGAGGGAATGAAGGTGGACAGGATAAAGGAGCTTCTTCTTGGGAATACCTGCGGCTATAAGCCGACTTCATGCGCGGACCAGTTTGCAAAGGCCGTGCTTGCGGCATATGAGAAGGTGAAGGAACAGTAGGACAATCCCCCAGTCACGCGTTCCGCGTGACAGCCCCCGCATGCACCGGGGGCCAAGGGGTTGAGGCAGTTGGGAGGGATTGTTTTTGAAAATACACGGGCTTCAGAAAATGACATTATTGGATTATCCGGGGAGGGTGGCCTGCACAGTGTTTCTGGCAGGCTGCGACTTTGCCTGCCCATACTGCCACAATTCGGAGCTCCTAAGCAAAAACGCGCCGGCATTGATGGAAGACGAAGAGTTTTTTAAATTCTTAGGCACCCGGAAAAACCTTCTGGAGGGCGTGGCAATCACCGGGGGAGAGCCATGCCTAAATAAGGAACTGCCGGATTTCTTACGCAAGATAAAGGACATGGGCTTCCCTGTGAAGCTTGATACCAACGGAAACCACCCGGACATGCTAAGGCGCGTGGCAGAAGAAGGCCTTTTAGACTATGTGGCAATGGACATAAAAAACAGCCCGGAGCGCTATGCGCAGACCGTGGGGCTTTCCCGGCTGGACTTAGGAAAAATCAATGCCTCCAAGGACTTTCTTATAGATGCAGGCAAAAAGGGGCTTGAATACGAATTCCGCACCACGGTTGTAAAGCCTCTTCACGACGAAGAATCCTTCAAAAGCATCGGCCCATGGATAAAAGGGGCCGGAAATTATTATCTGCAGAACTTCACAGACCGCGACACGGTTGTGTTTGCGGGGCTTTCAGAGGCGTCGGAAACAGAGCTCGAAAACTTTAAAAACCTAGTGCGCCCATACGTAAAATGCGTTGAAATCAGGGGTTTATAGGCTCTTTTAAATTTCCATATCTTGTGTTTTTATAAAAAACGACCACAATATATTGACAAAAACTTTTTCCATGGTATCATTCTCCTTGTTGAAAAAATAATGAAAAATATAAAGAGGATTTTTCGGGGAGGAAATTATATGTATCGTGTTATGAAAAGAGACGGGGCGCTTGTGGATTTCAATGTCACAAAGATCAGTGCTGCTCTCGAAAAAGCATTTGTCGCAAGCGGAAAGCAGTTCCATCCGTCAATCATCGACATGCTTGCACTCAGGGTCACATCCGACTTTGAGCCAAAAATCAAAAACGACGTTATCACTGTCGAGGACATCCAGGACAGTGCAGAAAAAATATTATCAGAGGCAGGCTACACCGACGTTGCAAAGGCATATATCCTTTACAGAAAGCAGCGTGAAAAAGTCCGCAATGTTAAGAGCGCAATGCTCAACTACAAGGACCTTGTGGACAACTACCTCCAGATCAACGACTGGCGCGTTAAGGAAAATTCCACCGTCACCTATTCTGTGGGCGGCCTTATCCTTTCAAATTCCGGCGCCATCACAGCAAACTACTGGCTGAGCGAAATTTACGATCATGAAATCGCCGAGGCCCACAGAAATGCGGACATCCACATTCATGACCTTTCAATGCTTACAGGCTACTGCGCAGGCTGGTCATTAAAGCAGCTTATTCAGGAAGGCTTAGGGGGCGTTCCGGGAAAAATCACTTCTTCACCGGCAGGCCATCTTTCAACACTCTGCAACCAGATGGTTAATTTCCTTGGCATCATGCAGAATGAATGGGCCGGCGCGCAGGCATTTTCATCCTTTGACACATACCTCGCTCCATTTGTTAAAATAGACAATTTAACCCAGAAAGAGGTTAAGCAGTGCATCCAGAGCTTTATTTACGGCGTAAACACACCGTCACGCTGGGGCACACAGGCACCTTTCACCAACATAACCCTTGACTGGGTGGTGCCGGCCGACCTTGCAAACCTTCCTGCCTTGGTTGCCGGCAAGGAGATGGATTTCACCTATGGCGACTGCCAGAAGGAAATGGACATGGTAAACAAGGCCTTCATCGAAATCATGATCGAAGGCGATGCAAACGGCCGCGGATTCCAGTATCCAATCCCTACATATTCCATCACAAAGAATTTCAACTGGGACGAAACAGAAAATAACAAGCTTTTATTCGAAATGACAGCCAAGTATGGCACACCTTATTTTTCAAACTACATCAACTCCGACATGGAGCCTTCAGATGTACGTTCGATGTGCTGCCGCTTAAGGCTGGACCTTCGTGAGCTCCGCAAAAAATCGGGCGGCTTCTTCGGAAGCGGCGAATCCACAGGCTCTGTGGGCGTGGTCACAATCAACCTTCCGCGTATTGCTTACCTTGCAGAAAATGAGGAGGATTTCTACAACCGCTTGGACCGCCTCATGGATCTTTCGGCGCGCAGCTTAAAGACAAAGCGCACGGTTATAACAAAGCTGCTTGATTCCGGGCTTTACCCATACACAAAGCGTTATCTTGGAACCTTCAGCAACCATTTCTCGACCATCGGCCTTATTGGCATGAATGAAGTGGGTCTTAACGCAAAGTGGCTTAAGAAGGACCTCACAAATAAAGAGACACAGGATTTTGCAGTGGACGTGCTGAACCACATGAGAGAGCGCCTTTCCGATTACCAGGAAGAATATGGCGACCTCTACAACCTTGAAGCAACCCCTGCAGAGTCGACCACATATCGTTTTGCAAAGCATGATAAAGAGCAGTTCCCTGAAATCATCACAGCAAACGAAAATGGTACACCTTATTATACAAACTCATCCCATCTGCCGGTTAACTACACAGAGGACGTTTTCTCGGCACTTGATGTTCAGGACCAGCTCCAGACGCTTTATACATCGGGCACTGTGTTCCATGCATTTTTGGGCGAGAAGCTTCCTACATGGAAATCGGCCGCAACTCTTGTTAGAAAGATTGCCGAGAATTACAAGCTTCCTTACTACACGATGTCGCCTACATACTCGGTATGCAAGAATCATGGCTACCTTGTTGGCGAGCAGTATACATGCCCGCACTGCGGCGAAAAGGCAGAGGTTTATTCCCGCATCACAGGCTACTACCGCCCGGTGCAGAACTGGAACGACGGCAAGGCACAGGAATTTAAAGACAGGGTTGTTTATGATATTTCCCGAAGCCGCCTGATGCATGGCGCGCCTTCAAAGGCGGCAGCAGAGCTTAAGGACAATTTGGTGCAGACAAAGGCACCTTCCGAAGGACAGCTCCTTTTGTTCGCCACAAAGACATGCCCGAACTGCAGACAGGCCGAAAAGCTCCTGAACGAAGCCGGAATTATTTACAAAAAGGTTCTGGCCGACGAAGACCCAGACACGGCAGTGAAATATGGCATCCGCCAGGCGCCTACGCTGGTGATTGACAGCAAAGAGCCGGTGAAGATGACAGGGCTCGGAGCCGTAAGAAAATTTATAGACGAAAACTAATTCGAAAAATACGCTTTCATTACTATTCGCGCCGTCAGTCAGGGACGGCGCGAATAAAAATTAATAAAATAAAAATTGTTTATTTGATTTGGTTTTTTATTTCTATCAGGTCATCGACAGCCATCTCCGGATCCATTGAATGGAACATCGTGAAGTTCCTGTTCATAGTCTCCGGAGGGGCTGTTTTTATTATTTTGCCGCTGTCGGTTCCTTTATAAAAGTGCCAGAAGCGATAAATATATCCCGTCCAATAGAGGACTTCCCCGGAGTATACGCTGCCGCCTTTTTCCAGCCGGCATTCATCGGCGGTTTCCTCAAGAAGATACTCTTCACCTGCCCATTGATAACGATTGAAGCTGGAATCGAGGCCTTTTGCGATGTCCGAAGACATGAAGGCTTTGATAAACTCGCTGCTTCCATATCCGGCCTTTCCGGAAAGCTCGAAGAGCCTTCCCTGTATGTCGCACAGTTTAAGCTGCAGTTGGTCCATTTTCATGCCTCCTTTGCTTTTGCAAGAATTTCATCAAAGAACAGGCCGTCTCTTCTGTGCGCCCTGCAGATGTCATTTGCCAGAGATATACCTTTCAAACGAAGAGTTTCTGCCTTTTCCTTAAGTATAAGGCGTTCAAAATAGGAAAGTTCAATTTCCTTTTCGATTCTGACTTTGTCACAGCTTTTTTGTGTAACAGCAACGACCTGCTGACCCAGATTTAAGGCTGAGAGACTTTCCACAAGTGCCGTATCTGTAATGTTGCCCTGAAAGAAGTTGTCGAGCACGAAGAACATTCTGTCGTTGGCAATGCTTCCGGTAATCACGTCATAACCGGATGAGAGAGAAACAATTTTGTTATAGAAATCGGTTCCCGCAATTTCATCCATTTTGCCGCGTTTAAGTGCAACAAGCAAGGCCCAGTTAATATCGGGAGTAATGCAGGTTTTTTTCAGACCTGAGAGATCGATGGAAACAATGTAAAATTTTGATTGAGGATAGTCACAAATCAGGGTGAGCGGCTGTTCAGGAATAGTGCCCATATAAAAGCCTTTTCCAAAGTCGCATTTATCACGGCTTATCGGAGCTATATCTCCTTTGATTCCTGATTTTGAGCCATGATAGAGAACAATTCTTTTCCCGGATGTATCAACGCATCCGGCTGCTTTTTTTATTCTATCATAAATGAATCCGGATACATCAACACCGGATGACCTGACAAGCTCAAACACGGAATTTTGCGCAAGCTTAGTTGGCTTTGATTTTCTGTTTTCCCATCGATTGATTGTGGAGAAAGAAACGCCGAGCCTGTCAGCTAAATCCTGCTGACTTAGATTCATGGCTTCCCGTATATGTTTAATCATTTTAAGCACCTCATCAATATAGCAAATAAGATGATTGAATTATAGCAAATGCAATAAAACAAAACAAGAGTCGGAGTATAAGCGGGATTGGGGGATTGTAAAATAATTTGCAGATTGATTTAAAAATAAACATTTCACGGGCTAAGGACTTCGCCGCGGGAAGAGAGCGTGCTGTGCTGACTCATCAAAAGGATATAATTTGTTGGGCGGTCTTCGTATACGCCCGTGAAATGTTATTTTTAAATCAATCAAGGAAGTTTTTTAGACCAGTGATCAGAGATTGATTGAAAACAAAACAAAGCAAAGGCCCTTGTGTATGTGACGGCGGTCACAGACCCATGGCCCCCTTGTGCATGCGGGGGCTGTCGCGCGAAGGGCGACTGGGGGATTGTCATTCTCGTGGTCGCCTTTTCTTTATAAAACAATCCCTCCGGCCTCCCGATGGTCGGCCACCTCGCGCAAGCACAAGGGAGGCTTTGGGCTTTCTATCCCCTCCGGCCGCCGGAAGGGCGGCCACTTGGCCTGCTGCCATCAGGGCGACGGCCCTGAGCATCACCATTTGGACGCCCTGCATTATTGCCATCAGGGCGACGGCCCTGAGCATCACCTTTTGGGCGGCCTGCATTATTACCGCCAGGGCGGCCGCCCGGTATATTGCCTCTCACAGGCATGCCGCCTTCCATATTGTGCGGAGCCTGAGGCGGGCGGTTGCCGGCGTGATGATTTGGTGCTGCGGCTTTTTTGTGTGATGAGCTAAGCGAGGAGGCGAGAAGTGAGCCCAGCCCCACAGCTGCTGCGCCTTTGGCAACAGTACCTGCCACACTTCCGGTGCTGCTGTAGTTCTGGCTTGCTGTAACGTAAGCATTTTTGCCTGTAACCGTAAGGTATTTGCCGTTGTCAAGCCCGGTCAGATATGCTGCGACGGAAACACCGTAATTTGATGCCATTTCTTTAATCTCATCTTCGGTCATCTTGTTTCCGATAGATGCGGTGCCGCTGCTCGTGTCGGTCGAGCCTGATATAAGACCGGCGATACTTCCGATAAGCCCCTTAGACATTATTGATGAAAGTGCATCCGTAATTCCGTAGGAGTCGCTTTCTGCACTATACGAGGCAACTGCGTCGTATCTTTGGAATATGATATCCTGGGCTTCAAGAATAGGATGCGGCAGGTCGTTGGCGCTGGCAACGACTATTTTTCCGCTGCCATTCTGAAGCTTGCTGCCGCAGTATTCACATGTAAAAGGATCAGATGTCTGACCACCGCAGTAAGGGCAGATTGTAATTTCTGCGGTTCCGGCTGTGCCGGAAACCTCATAACGGGCAAGAATCTCGTCCTCGTGTTCTACATTGTAGATCGCATCCACAAGCTTCTCTTTATATGGCTGGCATACGCTGCAGGCGCCGGGATATATAGAGCAGTTGCTAGGACAGTTGGTGCATGGATGATCAACAGAGGCTGCGGTTGATTCATCAGAGCCCGAAAGACTATTAAATAACGTATCAAGAATTGACATAATACACCTCGCATTTTTTTGATTGTTAGGTTATTGAATACAAATATACGGACGTATTATACCACGATTCACATAATTACTTACCGGAAATTTTTTTAAAGTAAAATACGAAATATTTTTTGGAAGAAAAATATTGACAAGTAGAGAAAGCCGTAATAAAAAAAAATCATCCTTTAGCCAGGCAGTTTGACGCCATGTTTGAAAAGTATGATCTTTTGAACAACTGAAAATTTATAAAACAGTCCATAAAATCAACGGTTGTGGGCTTGTAATATAGGAAAGTGGGAACCGTGAATTGCGGTAATTGAAGTTTAGGACAGGCTCCCAAGCCATAGTATAAATAAGAAAGTATGGAGAAAAATTAATATGATTTGTCCAAAATGCGGAAGCTACAACATAAATGTCAGCGTTATAAATGAAATACATGAAAAAAGCGAGCATGGATGCATCTGGTGGATATTGATCGGATGGTGGTGGAGGATCCTGTGGTTTATATTTTTTGGACTATGGTATGTGCTTTACCGCGCCATTAAAGGACATAAGAAGATTGTCAATGTACAGCGCAAGGTATGTATCTGCCAAAACTGTGGGCATAGCTGGAGCCCAAGGAATTGAAGCTGTGTCAATGAGCGCTGTATTAAGATTGGTAACAGCTTTATCGAACAGCGTTTCGTTCATATACGACAACTCCTTTTTTTAGGATTTCTTCCAACAGCCGTCCGTCAACAGAGGCAGGTGTCCATAAATCGAATTCAAAGCCCTTTGCACTTATTTCAGGGGCGGAAAGGCTGCTTGTATCCACAAATATGTCCACATCGCTTCCTGAATGGCAGCTGTCAGTGACGGATGATCCGAAAATAATGACTTTTTTTACGTTTTCATCCTTCGTTATATCAGAAAGAAGACTTGATACTTTCCGCTGCTGAATGGGATAAATTTTATTGCAGTTTTGGAATGGATCCGGAATACACAGCTTGAATTCGGATAGTGGTTTTGGCTTGTAATGTCTTATGTAAGCTGCCGGTATATTTTCAAGCATATTTAAAACATACTTCGATGGGGAGCTTCTGTTCTGCTCCCATTGCTGAAGCGTGCGAACGGGAATCCCATATTTTCTGGCAAAATTGCTTTGACTTAATCCGGTTTTATTTCTTAGTTCTTTGATATTCATGAAATCATTATATGTTGTAAACGTATAGTTGTCAAATATGCGGCTATTCACAGATATTGACATAGAAAAGACCTGGATTTAAAATTCCGATATGACTCAGGGCTGCCGGAGAAATCTTTGCCGAAAGACCGGTTCCGGGATTTTTGATGATTAAAAATATCAGGCTAAAGCCTAAGAGAGATACTATACGAGGAGAATTATTTATGAGAAAAATCTCAAAAAAAATTGCTCTGATTGTCGATTTTTTGCTTGTTTTATGCATGGTGACAATGGGGTATTCGAGTGTAAACAAAATAAGTGCGGAAACAGAAAATACCAGCGTGGAAAACGAAATTCCTGGTTTGGCAACTGAAGATGTAACCCCGGAGGAAAGCTCTGCGGAAGATGGAGTTACGGAATATGTTTTTTCGGAGCACCTGTGCTATTTATCAGGTGGCTGCAGCTGACGGAACACTGTTCGATACTTCCAGTTCTAATGAGTTTTGCATATTTATGAACGGGAGCTACTATTCTGTGGACGAGGGCGTAAGTCCGGATATATATATTAAACATCTGGAGAAGCTCTTTGACAGAGAATGGCTGACAGAGTATCTGGCAGAAATTAACTGATGATTCCATTGAGTTTAAATTGTATTAAGGTATAATTTGTTGATATAAAGAAGGGTTGAAAGGATGAGAGATATAGTTATTGTTGGCGCGGGGCCGGCGGGCCTTACAGCGGCGATATATGCGGCGAGGGCCGGAAAGGACGCGGCGGTTTTTGAAAAGGAAAATGCAGGCGGGCAGATAGTTTTTTCGCCGATGGTGGATAATTACCCTGGAATTCCGCACTTAAGCGGGGCTAAGTTTGCGGAAAAACTTTTGGCGCAGGCGGAAGAACTTGGCGTGGAAGTAACCTATGCCGAGGTTACGGGCATAAGGGAAATAGAAGGCGGCTTCGAGGTGGCCTTCGAGGGCGGCGCGGAAGAAGCAAAGGCAGTGATACTTTCCACAGGCGTGGCGCACAGAAGCTTAAATCTTCCGGGAGAAGAGGAACTTATCGGTGCAGGAATTTCTTTCTGCGCGGTATGCGATGGCGCCTTTTATAAGGACGCGGATGTACTGGTTGTGGGAGGCGGCGACACGGCGCTTCAGGATGCGATTTTCCTTTCAGCCACGGCAAAAAAGGTTACGATTATCATCAGACGGGATGAGTTCCGCGCGGAAAAAAGCCTGGTTACAAGGGCGCTTGCAAATCCTAAAATAGAGGTTCTGTACAGTAAAAATGTGGACCACTATATTGCAGAGGACGGAATTTTTAAAGGGCTTTGCCTTAAATGCGCAAAAACGAATGAGCTTATGGATGTGTACGCGGACGGGTGCTTTCTGGCTGTGGGGCAGAAACCTATGAGCGATGCGTTTAAGGGGCTTGTGGATGTGGATAAAGAGGGATATTATTATGTGGGCGAGGATGCGCTTACAAATGTGCCGGGAATTTTTGCGGCAGGTGACGCGCGCATAAAGAGCGTGAGGCAGCTTACCACGGCTGTGGGCGACGGCGCCGCAGCGGCAGTGGCAGCATGCGAGTATATAGACAGGTGAAAACAAAATGGAAGAAAATACAAAACAGAAAGAAACAGTAAAAAACGGAAACGGCCTGAAAATCGCGGGCTTTATAGTGGTGGCGGTGCTTGTATGCGCCACGCTTGCCATATCAATACTTTCGTTTTTGTCGGTTAAGAAAACAAATGAAACCGTTGTGATGCTTGACACGGAATTTAAAGACATGTATGGCCTGAATGAAACCGAGACCCAGGAAAATGATGTGAAAATCGGCACCATATATGAAATAAAATCCACAGAGCATATCTCGGATGCCTATATAAGCGGCGACACATCAGCACTTTCTGACAAGGATAAAGAGACTCTTGACATGGCGGCCACTATTCTGGACCTTGTGATAACCGACGGCATGACCGACTTTGAAAAGGAAAAGGCAGTTTATGACTGGATGTGCAGCGCTTTGCAGGGAAGCTCAAGCCCGCTTACGGTTATCCCTACGGGCCAGGGCACAGGCGACAACCCTTATGATGTTCTTAAATACCACAACGCAGTGTGCGTGGGCTACGCAACCACCTTCAGGCTTTTCATGCAGATGCTTGAGATTCCTTGCATGGTTGTTCACAACGTAGACTGCTATCATTCATGGGACCTTGTGCAGATAGAAGGCGACTGGTATCACGTGGATATTTATAATGACGTGGGCCGCGGGGATTATGCGGCATTCAACCTGAACGATTCAATAAGAAGCGCTATGCAGACATGGGACACGGACTTTTTCCCTGCTGCCACCTCGATGAAATACAATTTTGATTACATGCGCAAGAAACCTGCAGAGGATATTTACGAGGTGCCGGCTCTTTTGAGGGTTGCGATAGACGAGCATGCAACAGGCGCCACAATAGAATTTGTCAACGGCATAACAGACGAAGAGGCCGAAAAGGTGGAGGGCGTAATTTCCACGCTGAACGATTATATTGCCTATAGCGATGACAGCACGTTGCCTACATATGCTTATGTAAATAACTGGTACAGGGATGAGAATACGCAGCATTATATAATGTTCGTATACTTCTACTATGTTGAATCCTACGAAGAAGAAACCGTAGATGACGAGCAGATGAACGCGGCCCTTGAGGAAGCCTTTGGGGATAAGATTGATTTTTCCGAGGAAGATTTATACGACTCGGGAAGCGGTAGTTATGATTACGGCATGAACGATTTAATAAACGACCTGGGTACGTTATTTGGCGAAGCAGTAGGATGAGAGAATAAAATTTGTTTTAAAAAGGAATGAAAAGAATATTATGAAAAAAAGTGTTAAGAGAATTTTAGTTTTGGTTTTGGCGGCTCTTTCGGCATTTGCGCTCTGCGCATGCGGCAGCAATAAAAAGGCCACAGTCAGCATGTATGATTTAAGCAAGGCTATGCTTGCAGCAGACGACACTTTCCCAAAGATGGCTTATGCAAGCGACTCGGACGAAGAGGCGGAAACCAATTTTACATATTTTTCCGACATGGACTATTCAAAGGTGGAGCACTATTTCTTAAGCTATTCTGAAAGCGGGGCGGCCGACGAAATAGTGGTTATCGCAGTGAAGAATGCAAATGACGCAAAGGATGCGGCAGAAACCCTGAAAGTGCACCTGAACAACCGCCAGGGCCTTTTTGAGGAATATGATGCCGAGCAGGCAGCACGCGCGGACAAGGGCATAGTTTTCTACACGGAGCAGTATGCGGTGCTTGTTATCTGCGACAATCCGTCGAAGGTTAAGGATGCCTTCACAGCATTTATAGCCGGTTAAAAATGGTTTTTTCATCACTGATTTTTCTATTTGTATATCTGCCGGTCACATTATTGATCTATTATGTGGTGCCGCGTAAATTTAAAAACGCGGCACTGCTTTTATTCAGCCTTATTTTCTACGGATGGGGCGAACCAAAGTGGGTCCTCATCATGATTTTTTCCACTGTGTTGGACTACACCTGTTCTAACGTTATCGAAAGGCACAGGGAAAATAAGCGTGCATGTAAAGCGGCACTGATTGTTTCAATAGTTCTTAATCTGGGCGTGCTGTTTTTCTTTAAATATACGGATTTTGTCCTGGACAGCATTCCTTTCCTAAGCAGTGTGCCGAGGCTTAATATCAGCCTTCCGATAGGCATTTCCTTCTACACCTTCCAGACAATGTCGTGCACCATTGATGTTTATAGAAACGAGGCCGAAGCCTCTAAGAGCATCATCGATTTCGGCACCTATGTTACCATGTTTCCGCAGCTTATTGCGGGGCCTATCGTGCGGTTTAAGGATGTGTGCGAGCAGCTTAAAAACCGGCGCGAGTCGATTACCAAATTTGCAGGTGGCGTGTGCATTTTCTGCGTGGGGCTTGCTAAAAAAGTTCTGCTTGCAAACCAGTTCGGCGAGCTGTGGGATTTTATATGCGAAAGGATTTCTTCGGGCGGCACAGGGATTTCGGGCCTTTCGGGGGCAAGCGGGCCGGTTCCGGCTTTGTCTGCGCTTCTTGGGCTTTTGTGCTATACGCTCCAGATTTATTTTGACTTTTCAGGTTATTCTGATATGGCCATAGGCCTTGGGCGGATGTTTGGCTTCGAGCTGCCCGTGAATTTTGATTATCCATATTGCTCGAAAAGCATCACGGAATTCTGGCGCCGCTGGCATATAACCCTTGGCATATGGTTCAGGGAATATGTTTATATTCCGCTTGGCGGAAACAGGGGCGGCACTTTAAAGATGCTGAGAAATATTTTTATAGTATGGTTTTTGACGGGGCTGTGGCATGGCGCGAGCTGGAATTTTGTTTTGTGGGGGATTTATTATGGAGTGGTTCTTTTGTGTGAAAAGCTTTTCCTTTTAAAGGCCCTTAAAAAAGCACCGGCCTTTGTGCAGCATATTTATTCGGTTGTGCTTATTATGTTTGGCTGGGCATTGTTTTCGTTTACGGATTTTTCGGAGCTGGGCGCATTTTTGTCGGCGCTGTTTGGCGGGAACGGGCTTTTGGAAAGCTGGACCGTGTATGAGTTCCTGACATGCATTCCGCTTTTGGCAGCAGGAATTATCGGCGCCACTAAATTGCCTGTATTTTTATGGAAAAAGTTTGAGGGGCGTTTTTGCGCTGTTGCCGCGTGGGGCAGGCCGGTTTTGTGCCTGCTTTCTCTGGCAGCCTGCACGGCGTGCCTGGTGAATGCAAGCTATAATCCGTTTTTGTATTTTAGGTTTTGATTAGTGCGTGTGTTTTGAAGCAAAATGCCTGCACGCTTTCATGAGACTGCAGGTGCACATATTTAACCTTTCCTCAGGCTCAGATTCCGCACTTGTTCGCGTCTGCACGCTTGCGGCTATATGGGTTAAAAAAGGATGCACCTGGTTTTGCCGCAAGCTCCCGGCATCCGCTTCACAAGATGCTCCATATTCGCCTTCGAAAAGGTAATATGTGCACCGGCTGTCACGTGAAAGCTCCCGGCAGGCATTTTGCATAAAGTACCGGACGGCCTCAAAATGGCCGAAGAAACAAAAACTATCCTTTGCAAAAGGGGCTGGCCGGAGGGATTGTTTTGCATAAAAAATATGTTTCCGGATGGTTGGGAAAAAATTTAGTGCTACATGAATAATAAAGAAAACAGAAAAAATAAAATACCGGTAATTGTGACGGCGGCGGTTTTCGTGGCGGTTGTTTTTGGCTTTTTTATCTGGCTCATACTATCCCATGGCCGGGAATATTCCGAGAAAGAAAACCGCTATCTTTCTGACATGCCGGAGCTTTCTGTGGATACTTTTTTTGATGGCACCTGGATGGAGGATGTGGAGGATTTTGTGTCGGACCAGTTCCCGATGAGGGATACCTTTATAGAGGCTCAATCCGCCATGCGATTAGCAAGCGGCAGGCAGGATAATAACAATGTTTATTACGGCGAAAGCCTTGTTTCTGCCTTCTGGAATTTTGACAAAGACGCGCTTGAAAAAAACATGAAGCAGATAGAAAGCATTGCCACAAAGGCGGAAGGCAATGTCTACTTTGTGCCGGTGGCAACGGCCGGCGAGGTGCTTGCCGAAAAACCTGACCTTGCCCCGGATATCGACCAGCAGGCTCTGATAAATTATATGAAGGACAGGCTGGACTGTGTGATAACTATCGACCCGACGGAAAGCCTGAAGGCAGCAGCGGAAAGCTCAAGCAGCTATCTATATTATAAAACAGACCATCATCAGACAACCTACGGGGCGTATATTGTATACACAGAAATAATGAAGGCGATGGGGAAAGATGCGATAGCCGAAAGTGATTTCGCGAAAACAGTTGTGGCTGAGGATTTTACAGGGACCATGTACAATAAATCAGGCGCCTGGTGGACCGGGGCCGACACAATCGAGCGCTGGGACTATGTAGGGGATGGTGTCGAATTCCAAACGGCACAGCCTTCGGAAAGCCTTTCGGATGCGGCATCATTTTTTACCGATTCGGCTTCAGTTTTGCCGGACTCTTCTGACAGCCTTCAGGGTGCTGCATCATCTTTCACGGTGGAGCTTTCTATGACGGGGGAAGTTTATAACAGCCTGTATAACGAATCCGCCCTTGATGGCGCAGATAAATATTCATATTTTCTTTACGGAAACAAGCCGGTGGAAGTGATCCGGAACGATTCAGCGCAGGCAAAGGAAAAGCTTCTGGTCATAAAGGACAGCTATGCCCATGCGATAGTTCCGTTCCTTGCTAACCATTATGAGGAAATCCACATGATCGACCTGAGATACTACAGGCAGGATATCCAGAAATATATCGAAGAAAATGGCCTTGAAGGCGCGGACATAATTTTCATTTATAATGTAGAAGACTTGGCAGGCGAGGAATAAGACGCAGGGAACACGCGGGGACGGTTACTGTGAAAAAAGGCCTTGTTTCATTTCATTTTGTGTGGCTAGAGCACTTTGGAGTCATGTTAGTTCTTTTGTGTTCAAATAAGAAAGCTCGATTACAAGACTTAAAAAAGTGGGAACCGATTTTGCGGCAAGCAAGCTTAGCGCAGGCTCCATAAAAAAATTGAAATTTATCATTTTTTCTGGGATTTATGCTAAAAAACGCAGGGTGCTTTTGAAAAAGCCCCTGCGCTTTTTGATTGAAAAGTTTTAAAGCAATCAGCCCTGTTCGATAGAACCTGTTGGGCATGTATCTGCGCAAGTACCGCAGTCTAAGCATGCATCAGCATCGATAACAAATTTGCCGTCGCCTTCTGAAATAGCTGAAACCGGGCAAGCATCTGCGCATGCGCCACAGCTTACACACTGATCTGAAATAACGTATGCCATAACCGTAATCCTCCTTTAAATCATATGGGGTGATTTTATATCATTTGAAGGATTTTAACAAGGGAAAGATTTTAAAATAAACAGGGCTGATATTTTTTAAAAAATCAGCTGTATGTGGCCGTCCCGACCTTTGGCTTGCCGCAAAAGAGAGGACCATAAACCCACGGCAATCGAGAACACTGACCACAATGTTCGCTTATATCCGCGGGGCATGGGGTTGAGAGTTGCCAACACAAAGGGGCGGCGAAAGGCCGGCCGGAGGGATTGTCCTTTCATCAGGTAAGAAATACCCTTAAATATGTGCCAGACAAAGATCGAAAAGCTTTTTCTCTGGTATGACAACTGGGATGCCATCTGTCCAATCTTTAAGTTTTCAGCTGAAGTCCGTTCTGTCATATACACAACCAATGCGATTGAAAGCCTTAATGCCACATATCGTAAGCTTAACCGCCAGAGAAGCGTGTTTCCAAGTGACCAGGTTCTTCTAAAGGCTCTTTAGCTGTCTACTTTTGAAGCTACTAAAAAATGGACTATGCCCATGAGAAACTGGGGCAGAGTCTATGGAGAACTTCAGATTATGTATGAAGGCAGACTTCCGGAATAATTAAAAATAGCTTGTTCCTGCCATTATGTCAGGAGCAAGCTCATATAAAAATCAATACCCATTTTGGGCGCACAAACTGGAATTTAACTCTCAATTGTTCCAGTTAGATTCTGACAAAAAACTTCCGCCCGGTTCTTTAAAAATCGGCGGGAGTGTTCTAGAACAAAACAAAAAGCTGTTCGTGTACAAAAAAACTGTATAAAAGGCAAATAGCTACTTACCAGCTTATCTCTGCGCTACCGACTATCGGATTTTTATCAAAGAAAGCTTTGAGACCATCCGCATAGGTGCAGGGTGATGCAAGCTCCACAACCTTACCGGCTTCGGCATACTCATCATAAAGCTTTCTGGTTATCGCACCTTCACAGAGGCAGACCAGATATTCTGCATTATCCTCGAGTGATTCTACCGTTCCACCCTTTACCAGACACTTATACGGATAAGGGCCGTAATTTTCCGAATCAAATTTCGAATTTCCTGATGCATCCGTAAATCTGTCAGAGGGATCAAAGCCGGAAGAAACCAGGCTCTTTATATCCTTACCCGTCATATATATTCCGCAGACAGCAGTCACATTTGGAGGAATCAGCGAATTGTAGCACGCATAATCCAAATCTCCCTCGTACATAAAGGAGCTTACCACTGCTGCTTCTATCCACGGCTGCATATCTCCGAAGTTCTCTGTATAGGGAATTATGGAAACCTCTGTCTTACCGCTTATATTTTCGTCTTCCAGGGTCTTGTCAAGAGCTATGGCTCCGCTTGCGGCCACTATCTCCGCAACTTTTTCACAGCCCAGCTTTTCCGTGGCAGTTCCGAGTACTTCTATATTGCTGTTAAGTGCATTCTCATTACATCTGTCAAGAGTTTCAAAGATATCTTCATAGGAACCTTCCCCAGCGATGTAAGCATTGATTTTCTCTCCGGTAAGCACGATGGAATCCCCATCAAATTCATTATAAAACCATGGCTGAACATATCCCTCGCTTATCTCTTCCTTGTATTCTGAATAAATTCTGTCATCTGTTATTTTAAAATCATTTACCGCAACGTACGCATCCTTAGCTGTAGCAACAGCCAGATTTATTGCGTTTTCGGTTGCCATATATTCAACAATTTTTACAGCCTTATCAAGCTTGGTCTTATTTTTCTCCAGATTCTTGTTAAGATACATCCAGGCGTTGTCATAACGGGTAAAGCAGTTATTGGAACCATTCTCGGATATCCATGGCATGGTTTTGTAAGTATCGTGGAGAATCCTTCCGGTCTCAGTTCCGTCCTCACTAAGCTCAGGGCCTTCATAACTGTCTATCGAATTCGTAATTCCGAACCAGAACAGATATCTCTGTGTCGAAAAGACCGTAGCTCCGTCGGCCTCCATGCTTCTCCATTCACCCCACAGACCGGACTCTGTCCATTTTCTGAAATACTCGCATTGCGCCTTAAACTCGTCTATTGTGGCTTTTCCGGCCTGATAATTCTCAAGCCAGCTTGTGCCGTCCAGTGTGGAGAGCCACTGACTTCCCATAAGATGGAACAGCCAGTTGAAGCCGTGGCCTGTAAGACTGCCGTCGCTCACAGCAAATTTCACCCCGGCCTGCTCGCATTGGTTCTTAAGCTTCAGCATATCGTCGTAGTTCTCCGGAAGTTCCCAGCCCATTTCCTGCATCAGTGTCTCGTTATAGGTTATGCCGATCATCTTGGATGACACCGGAAACTGATACATAGCTCCGTCATCAGTTGTACAGTTACTTACGGTAGTCGGAGTGAGCAGTGAAGCTATATTGGTATTGCCCATTAAGTCGAGGCAGCTGTCCTTCAGCCATTCATCGTCTGTTCTTGATGCAGTAAATACTATATCAGCCGGCAGGTCATTGTTCTTAAAGAAAAGTCTTATCTGGTTGGTAGTATCACTGCTTTTTCCATAGATAAAGCGTACATCTATACCCAGATCCTCTTTTATGCTTTCTGCCAGGCCCTCGTAGTAGGCCTGGGAATTGCCCATGGATACGAGCATTGTAATTTCATCGTTTTCTGCAGTTGCCGAAGCTTTGGCTCCGCAGCCGTTCAGACCGCATGCGGTCACCAATACCATGACAGTTATCAGAACCAGACTGATTGCTCTTTTCATCTCTTTACCTCTCGTGCTATCATCGCCACAACTTCATCGATATTTATCGGCTTACTAAGATGTCCGTTCATTCCTGCTTCAGCAGTTGCCCTGATATCATCAGCAAAAGCATTGGCAGTCATGGCCAGAACAGGAATTGTTTTCGCATCCTCACGGCCTATCTCCCGTATGGCTTTCGTCGCCTCGAGTCCATTCATGACCGGCATCATGACATCCATAAGTATCACATCGTACGTCATTGGAGGATTGTTACTGAACAGATCGACTGCCAGCTTTCCGTTTTCTGCAGTGGAAACCTTAGCCCCTGCATCCTCGAGAAGCTCACAGGCAATCTCCATGTTCAGTTCGTTGTCCTCAACCAGAAGAATCCTTACTCCGTTTATATCCGCATTTCCGGACAGAAGTGCTTCCTCTTCAGCCGGTGCCGTATCTACCTTAAACGGAATGGTTACGGTAAATCTGCTGCCTTTATTTTCCTCACTTTCAACCCGGACTGTTCCGCCCATGAGTTCTGTAAGCTGTTTTGTGATTGCCATTCCAAGACCTGTTCCCTTGTAATTGGTACGCCCGGAATTTTCGGCCTGTGAAAATGGTTCGAATATCTTCGTAAGGAACTCCTGGCTCATTCCGATTCCCGTATCTTCTATTATGAATTCAAAGGTCGCTGTCTCGCCTTCACATTCCTTCTCTCTGCAAATAAAAGTGATTTTTCCTCCGTCTTCGGTGAATTTTACGGAATTGCCCAGGATATTTATAAGAATCTGCCTTAGATGTAGCTCATCTCCGAGCACATGCACCGCTTCCCCCTCAATTCTTGTTTCGAAATTAAGCCTTCTTCCTGTAAGCTGCCCTTTTATTATGTTACTGCAGTTATCACAGATTACCGCGAGATTCAGTGGTGCTTCCATTATCTCTGTTTTTCCGCTTTCGATACGGCTCATATCCAGCACATCATTGATGAGAGAAAGCAGATGGCGAGATGCTCCGTCTATCTTATTAAGACAGTCTGCAGTTTTCTCCGGATTGCCCTCCACGCCCTTGGCTATAGTGGTCATGCCCATAATTCCGTTAATAGGCGTTCTTATATCATGAGACATGTTTGAGAGGAATCTGGTCTTGGCCTCTGTTGCATTTGCCAGAGCTATGTTCAGCTCATTAATTTCTTTAATAGCTCTCTTATCTGCCAGACTTCTGTGTATCATCACATATGCAAATATCGCAACGAAGCCCAGGGCTGCAACAATTCCTGCAATATACAGAATCAGATTAGCGAAGGCAGATCCCGTTACCTCATCAATGAAAGCAGTCTGAACTATAAATGCCAGTGTCCAGTCGTTGGTTTCAAGCGGTGCCGAACAGAAATAATAATTATCTTCATTAATCTCAATAGCAGCAACGATACTCTCGCCATTTTTTAATTTCTGCTGCAGGTCTTCCGGATTCTCTCCGTACGGATAATCACACTTGCTTATTTTGGTATAAATATTATCTCCCTTGAGAAGATGTCCCAGCTTGAACGATTTAAAGAGCATGGCCCCGTTATTATCGAAAATAAAGGTATTGTTATCTCCCGGGAATTCTCCCGAGAGCGCCTCGTTGAGCTCGCTTAAATCATAAAGAATTCCGCAGTAAACTATATCTGCTTCTCCCTTTACAGTAGTCATCGTTATCTTTTCGGGAAGCCTGGTTCTGAATATCATATATGAATAGCTGCTGTCCATATGCGGCAGTGTTGACAGATATTCCAGCTCATCTTCAGTGGAAGAAATATAATAAATCGTATCAGACATTTTTCCGGACTTGCCGTCGCAGGAATAATATCTTCCCTCGCTGTCCACAAAGAAATACTTCTGATACACGTAATCGGGTCTGGCATTGATCGCACTTATATATTCTTCTATGGAATCATACTTGCCCATATCATAAGACACCTTATCAGCAAACAGGCTCTCTCGTTCCCTGCCTCCGCGGATGTTGTAATCCAGTATATCCGCGCAGCTTGCCGTAACATTTTCCAGGAGCTCCTGTCTTTCGCTGTAAGCGGTCTTATCTATTATCTTATTCATAGCCACAATTATTCCTGCTATGGCAAGAATAATGACTATGATTACTATAAAGAAAACCGACTTGCGATGTATCTGTATATTTTTCACTTCGATTGCACCTCTGAACTTTATATACCTTTTTTCATTATATCATACCGACAGGTACTATTGCCAAGCGGATATTGTTGCGAAGAGTCACCAGGGCCTTGTTTTTATGCTTACGCTTCTGTACCTTCGGAATCAAAATCAATCTTTCAGGCAGCCAATCGGAATAACCTTATTGTGATCGAAAAAACATAGGCAGTAAAAAAGATTATTGCACGACTTTATCAAAATTTTCAACAAGAGATTGAGAAATAAATTAAAATTTGTCTGCCTTAACAATCGAAACTTTTCGCACTTTTGCCATTTTTTTCGAACGCCGCGTCCCAAGGAAGGACTTACGCAGTTCAAAAACTAAAGCCGTGGCAGGCGCCAGGGATAAAGCGGTTGACGGTGATAAAATGAAATCATATAGTAAAATGGATTGAAAAGACCTATGAAAAAATGTGGCAAAGAAAAAGGCCGGGAATGAACCTTTGTAGTGTCAAGTGACCTATGGAAAAAACAGGACGAGAAAAAAGGGGAACAAAAGAGCCTTCACGGAGGAGTAAAACATGAAATTTGTGATTCAGAGGGTGAGCGAAAGCTCGGTAGCGGTAGATGGAAAAATTGTGGGCAGCATTGGAAAGGGGTTTCTGGTGCTCGTAGGGGTGAGCCAGACGGATACGGAAGAAATCGCGGATAAGATGGTAAAGAAAATGCTGGGCTTAAGGATTTTTAAAGACAGTGAGGGAAAGACGAACCTGTCGCTTGAAAACGTGGGCGGGGAGCTTCTGGTGGTTTCCCAGTTTACGCTTTATGCGGACTGCCGCAAAGGGAACCGGCCAAGCTTTATAAACGCCGGCGGCGCAGAAAAAGCAAATGCGCTTTATGAATATGTGATAAGAAAATGCAGGGAGACGACCCCGGGTCTTAAGGTGGAGCATGGGATTTTCGGCGCAGATATGCATGTGCATATAGAAAATGAGGGGCCGTTTACTATCGTGCTGGATTCGGCGGAAATACTGTGATTTCCGCCTTGCTAATGGATTCGTAAAAAAACTTAAAATTATGTATTAAGCTGCAGCGTGAGCATGCCCTAAGCTTAAATTACCGGGAGCCTGTTCTAAATAATAGCTCTGCTACTACGGCATTTGAGTGTTGTGCACGAGGATCACCCAACCAAAACTCCCCGAAGAGTAAAATCTCAATGTGTAAAACCGTTAAATAACAGAGCATAAAGCACTGTCGTTATATACGATTTTCAGGCAGATGTAAATCTGTCTTTTTGTGGTACATAAAAACTTTTCAACAGCCAAATATATAACCATCATTGCTGGAAAAGGCATATTTATCAAAAATCTGCTGTGTGGTATACTCTATCTGTAACCTTAACTAAACGTTATTGGGACGGTTCTCTTTGACAACAAATTTGTCACCTGCTAAAGACTGAAGGTGTCAATGAGAACCGTCCCCAATGACACCCCAATGACACCTTTGAGGCACGTAGAGTTCTTGTGAAAAAGGAACTTTTTAAGTTATTCGGTCTGACTTATGATGTAGCAGATGACATCGCCGACAAATCCAGGACCCTTGTTCCGTAAGAGAGAACTTTAAGTGGATATATTCCCACAAACATAAAGCCGTGGATATGTTTCCGCATACGGATGTTGGCGTGAACTTGTTTCCGCATACGGCTGACATCCATAGTGGTGTCTCAGTGCATGTTGAGACGGTTGTCCTTTTAAGTGGGAAAAAAGTCGATGGACATATCGACATTGATCTGGAGGTTGAGAAGCTTTATCAGAAAGGCAAAATTTACTTCCGGCATATGGCAGATTCATCCTTTTTGCGAGGGGAATACCAGAGCAACAGCAGTATTTGTTATTAAGTATTTAAAGACATTTGGATTTAATATCAGCAATGACGCTTTTGCTGAAAATTCCTGGTATTTTCGGAATGCTCTCGTAAGAGCAAATTATAATGACTGGCAAAATGGAATACATGAGACCACCAAATTTCTTGAAATGTTTTTTGCAAATTTATTAATGAATGCCGGTCATGATCTAAAAAACAGATATATGCATATTGATTATGCTGCTGAAAGTGCAAATGAAAGAAGTTCAAAGTGCAATAATTGCACTTTGGAGGAACTTGCAATTATCAATGAATTAGTCAAAAATCCGGGAATAACACAAAAGGAATTAGCTGTTCTGATAGGAAAATCAGAGAGAACGATTAAGACCAGAACTGTAGAGATGCAGGAAAAGGGGTTGATTTGCCGAGAAAACGGAAAACGAAACGGGAAATGGAAGGTATTAGTTGATTTATAGATAAGATAACTAAATGGGACATGGACATGTTACCTTTAACAACAACCGTCGAGACGGTCGTGTTGATGTCAAAGATAAAATAAGGATAGCTGTCAAAAGGCTTGAAATGACAGGTGCAGGTGGGTATTTCTCTTTGATCCCGGGGAAAGGATCCTTGCGCAGATAAGGAATCGGAAGCCTTGATCTTTTCCTCGAAATCATAGAGATATCCATGGAAACCCGGTTCACAAAAAATTCTTGAAATATATGGAGCCTTGGACTGCTTTTTCTTTGAATTTATGGGATTGTGTGGTATTATAAATTCGACTTATTGTAAATAAGTGATGTGTGTCCATAGTGAAGGGAATTTTTTGGAGAGCACAGGCGGGCATGTCGGCAAGCTGCGGAAAGGGCCTGCTTGGGGGCCCGGGATAACGGATTTTTCGGATTGTTCCATGGAGTAAAGCCGCGATAAAAATTCCCGGAAATTTGGAAGCACATAAATTAAAAGAAAGGGGTGGGTTATTTATGAAGTATAACATTACCGGACGCAACATTGAAGTCACAGAGAGTATCAGAGCAGAGATCGATGAAAAGATCATGAAGCTGGAGAGATATTTCGCCCCGGATGTGGAAGCTCAGGTTACACTGAGCATCGAAAAAAACAGACAGAAAGTGGAAATAACCATACCGGTTAAGGGCGATTGCATACGCGCAGAGAGCGAGAGCCAAGATATGTATTTGTCTTTGGATCAGGCAGTACGTGCAATAGAAACACAGCTTAAGAAATATCGCAAGAAGATAGTTCAGCGCTACCAGAAGGGCGGCGGGGAATTTGCCTCGGAATTTATGAATGATTTTGAGGATGCAGCAGAGGATGACTCGGAAATCCGCATTGTTAAGAGAAAACATTTCGCATTCAAGCCGATGGACCCGGAGGAGGCTTGCCTTCAGATGGATCTGATGGGACATGACTTTTTCGTGTTTACAAATTCGGAGACCGATGAAGTTAATGTTGTTTATAAGAGAAAGGGAGAGACCTACGGCATTATAGAGCCGGAGTATTGATAAGACAATCCCCCAGTCACGCGTTCCGCGTGACAGCCCCCGCATGCACAGGGGGCCAGGGGACAGAGATGAGCCCCAGGAACACAAGGGGCCAGGGGAATTTGAGACAATCCCCCAGTCGCCCTGCGGGCGACAGCCCCCTTTACACAAGGGGGCCAGGGTAATTAAAAGTAACTAATTAGGTCA
>R07__coassemble_169_pt1 | contig 26935 bp, 20 predicted proteins | sample R07__metabat2_low_PE_052 | metagenome-assembled genome bin R07
AATAGCTTCCGTCATAATCGCTTCTATAATAATCGCCCACCATTTCACGGCCAACCATCAGCGATTTTATAAGCGAGCTTTCCATCCTTTCTTTTTCCAAAGTGTCAATAAGCACGCCATCCCTCAAAACAGTTATGGCTGTGCAGTGCTCCATTATTTCATCAAGATCATGGGAAATAAAAATTATGCCTTTTCCCTGCGCCGACATTTTATCGCAGAGATTATATATGATATCACGGCCCCTTTGGGAAAGAGCCGTTGTGGTCTCGTCAACAATCAGGATATCAGGGTCGTCATACATTGCCCTGGCTATTTCGACCAGCTTTCTGTTTTCGAAATTAAGTGTATCAATCAAAGCGCCCGGGTCGATATCACCTGCGCCAAGCTCCTCAAGAATTTTCTTCGCCGCCTTTTTCATGGCACGCCTGTTCACAAAGCCATTTTTAACAAACAGGGCTTCCTTGCCGATAAAAATATTATCGCACACCTTAATGCCCGAGATTGTGCCCATCTCCTGCATTATCATTGCCACGCCCTTTTTCTGCGCGTCTACCATGCTTAAAGGCTTATACGCTTCCCCTTTTAAGAAAAGCTCGCCTTCATCGCATCCATATATTCCCGATATAATTGAACAGATTGTAGATTTGCCCGACCCGTTTTCGCCAATAAGTCCCCTTATTTCTCCGGCATTTAAAGTCAGGTCAACACCTTGAAGGGCTTTTGTAAGCCCGAAATTTTTAACGATTTTTTCAGCACGAAGTAATTCCGGCACGATATAGAACCTCCCCTGTTATGATTAAAAACACGCCTAAAAAACTATATCACCGCTAAAATATTTTTTCAATTATAACGAAGAAAATAAAGTCACCGCAAAGTACAGGAAAGAAAAAAACGCAGCAACATTTGAAATTTTAAAAGCAAAAAGATTGATATATGCCAGCCGGGTCTGTATACTGCTTTGTGGGAATCCCCAAAAATTTTAAAGGAGTATACGAAAATGAAAAGCAATAAAACTCTAACAAAAATATCCGCAGTAATTCTTTCAATTTCCATGTTCATCATTTTATTCAGCAGTATAGCAGCAGCAGATGTTGTCCTTCCGGAAAATAAACTATCCGAAACTAAAAACTATGTTGTGACCGGAGCTTATGACGGCCTTGCCCTGAAAGCAGGCCCTGGAATTTCCTATTCAAGAATCGACCTTATACCGGAATCAGCTGCCCTGATCGTTCAGGCTGTAAAAGACAATTGGGCATTTACCGTCTATAACGGAAATGAAGGCTGGGTGTGTATGGACTATCTGCATGAAGTTTCTGACAGTTTAAAAGATTATGTTGGCTGCACCGTCCACGGCATTAATCCATGGGGCGATGCTATTTCAGTTTCTTTCGAAGATTACGCTAATGGAGTCCTCACCTGGGAACTTATGGATTTTGTAAGTGATAAAAATCTCATAGTAAACAGAAAATTTGCGACTGCGATAGATGAAAATACATTGTCCGGCAATTTTTCAGTAGATAAAAAAGTTTATATATATGACGACCCTAACGAATATTTCATCTACCGCTATGAAGGCACAATCACCCTTCACGATGAAACCGCCACCATTACATTTACAAACGGTTACTGTACATCATACCTTTTCGGAGGCAGCGGCGCAGATGGATACTCAGAATCAGGTGCCTACCGTATGGCCTTAGGCCAGAGCTGCACCCTAGATTATATATATAGCGAAACGATGGAATAACAATCTCTCATCGCCTGTCACCGAATCCCGATAAAAAAGCGGCTGTGGGTGTAAACACCCCGCCGCTTTTTCATGCTTTTGATCGTTACTCTATTACATCATCATCCCTGGGTCCATGCCGCCCTGTGGCATTGGTGGAGCCGGCTCCTTGATATCAGCAACAACTGCTTCAGTTGTAAGATATGTGGAAGCCACTGAGGTTGCATTCTGAAGTGCAGAACGTGTAACCTTTACAGGGTCTAAGATGCCTGCCTTAACCATGTCAACATAATCTTCCTTAAGAGCATCAAAGCCTGAGCCCTTCTTCATTTCCTTAACCTTGTTTACAATAACTGCGCCTTCAAGGCCTGCATTCTCAGCTATGCAGAACAACGGAGCTTCAAGCGCCTTAAGAATAATTCTTGCGCCCGTCTTCTCGTCGCCTTCAAGTGTGGCAACAAGTTTTGCAACATCCTTTGCAGCGTGGATATATGCGCTGCCGCCGCCTGCGATGATGCCTTCTTCAACAGCTGCCTTTGTAGCTGCAAGAGCATCTTCCATACGAAGCTTCTTTTCCTTCATCTCGGTTTCAGTTGCAGCGCCAACCTTGATAACAGCTACGCCGCCTGAAAGCTTTGCAAGTCTTTCCTGAAGCTTTTCCTTGTCGTAATCAGATGTCGTAACATCAATCTGGTTTCTGATAACAGCTATTCTGTCTGCAATATCTCTCTTCTTGCCTGCGCCGTCAACGATAATTGTGTTGTCCTTATCAACTCTTACAGACTTTGCTCTGCCAAGCATAGACATATTAGCATCCTTAAGTTCAAGGCCGAGTTCCTCTGAAATAACCTGTCCGCCTGTAAGGATTGCGATGTCTCTTAACATCTCTTTTCTTCTGTCGCCATAGCCCGGAGCCTTAACAGCAACAACCTTGAATGTGCCTCTTAATGTATTTACAATAAGTGTTGTAAGTGCTTCGCCTTCAACATCCTCAGCGATGATTAAAAGCTTTGCGCCTGCCTTAACGATTTCTTCGAGAAGTGGAAGAACTTCCTGAATGTTGGAAATCTTCTTATCTGTGATGAGAATATATGGATCATCAAGCTCTGCTTCCATCTTTTCAAGATTTGTGCACATATAAGCGCTGATGTAGCCACGATCAAACTGCATGCCTTCAACAAGGTCAAGCTCTGTAAGCATTGTCTTTGACTCTTCGATTGTGATAACGCCGTCGTTTGTAACCTTTTCCATTGCGTCTGCAACCATTTCGCCAACGCTGTCATCACCTGCTGAAATAGCAGCAACTCTTGTGATCTGTTCTTTGCCTTTTACAGGGCTGCTCATCTTCTTGAGAGATTCAACAGCAACATCGCATGCTGCCTGCATACCTTTTCTTAAGATAATAGGGTTTGCGCCTGCTGCAAGGTTCTTGCCGCCTTCGTCGATCATAGCCTGTGCAAGAACTGTAGCTGTTGTTGTGCCATCGCCTGCAACATCATTTGTCTTTGTGGCAACTTCCTTCACAAGCTTTGCGCCCATATTTTCGAACTCATCCTTGAATTCGATTTCCTTTGCAATTGTAACACCGTCGTTTGTGATCAACGGTCCGCCATATGACTTGGAAAGAACAACATTTCTTCCCTTTGGTCCCAATGTAACCTTTACTGTGTTCGCGAGCTGATCAACGCCTCTTCCAAGGCTTTCTCTTGCATCTGCGCCGAATTTAATTTCCTTTGCCATTTAAAATGCCTCCTAATTTATTTTACGATTGCTAAAATATCATCCTGACGAACAACTATATATTCATCCTTGCCAAGCTTAACTTCATTGCCAGCATACTTTGAATAAATAACCTTATCGCCTTTTTTAACCGACATCTTTACTTCTTTTCCGTCTACCATACCTCCCGGGCCAACTTCCTCAACAACTGCGAACTGCGGCTGTTCCTTTGCCTGACCTGGCAGAACAATACCGGATTTTGTAGTTTCCTCAGCTTCTGCTGCTTTAAGAACGACTCTGTCTCCTAATGGTACTAATTTCATTTTCTGTCCTCCTTGTTTTATTAGCACTCAATTTAGGTGAGTGCTAAATTTGTTGTTATAATACAACCATAACTTAAAATTTGCAACCCTTTTTAAAATAAACTTTGTGAACTTTGTGTAAAATATTTTAAAAAGACAAGGCATTTTATGCGGCAAACACCTCCCTTTACACAAGGGAGGCAAGCGTGCTGACATTTAGCGCATATTCCGTGCAAACACAAACAAATACTGCTGTGCATAACCCCCATACTCGCCAAAAATCTCCATCCCCTTTTCAGAAAGCCTCTCGGCCCTTGCCTCATCCGGCACATAAAGCTTTTGCATCACCCTTTTTATCCAGACATCCACAGGAAACGCACCCCTAAAGCCAAGCCCGAACAAAAGCACGCAATTTGCCACCTTATCTCCCACGCCCTTAATAGTGCAAAGCCTTTCCTTAGCCTCCTGAAAACTCATTCCTTTCAAGGCAGCTTCGTTAATGCCTCCACCCTTCATCGCATCCACAGCACATCTTAAATACAAAGCCCTGAAGCCCGTCTTAAGCTCGCGGAAATTCTCTTCTGAAATCTTATCCAGCTCCGATAATTCAGGAAATGAATAATACTTTTTCCCCTCATACTCCCCTATTTCATTACCATACCTTTCCGACAGAGCCCTGATTGTCTTCTTTATCCTGGGAATATTAGAATTCTGCGAGATAATAAAAGATATAAGCGTCTCCACAAATTCCTGATTTAAAATCCGTATTCCATAATACTCTTCTATCACAGGCCTAAGCCTTTCATCCGCCTTTATAATGCTTTCCTTAATTTCAGAATAATCCCTGTCCAAATCAAAATATGGAACCCAGATTTTCCGGATATCCTCATCCGTAGCATTTTCAAAACAAAGCTCGGTGCCCTTTTGACTTACCACAAGCATTCTTTTTGCGTGGACAACAATATATTTATACTCACAGATTTCCGGTTCGTCAGAAGCCCCTGAATAAATCTGCTCAAAATTAAAGCACTGCCCGCACTCTAAAGTCTGTTTCAAATTAAAATCCTTTACCTGCATAATTATATCCTCTCAAGATACGTGAGCCTGTCCGAGAACTGCTTGCCGCAAAATCGGTTCCCAATTTTAGATGAATTTTTTTTATATGAGCGAGTCGATGTGGGTGCATCGATGAGTGAATATAAGGAAAATTCAGCAAAAGTGGGAACCGTGAATTGCGGTAATTGAGTTTTCAGACAGGCTCACGTGAGCCTGCCCTCAAACATTACGGGCGCTTACCGCATCTGTCCTGCGATAAACGCCCGAATAATAATCTTATTCCTGTGCCGCTTTCATTCCGTGTACGGCCCCTAAAAGCCTTAGTGTTTCTTTAAGAAATCTGGAATTGTGATGTCCCTAGGGTTTACTGTGGTCTTTGGCTGTTTGGACTGGCCAAAATTAAGAGTTGGCTTAACCGCAGGTTCTGCTTCTATCGGTTTGCTTTCAACCTTTGCAACCGAAGGTGCCGGCTTTACCGGAGCCGCTGTCTGGCCTGCATTAAGGCCAAGGCCGCTTACAGGGCTTGCGCTCTTTGAAAGAGCCGGTTTATATCTGCCTTCTGCGCCGCCCAAAGGAGATGATACCCTAATGGAGTTATCATTGATGCCTGTTGCGATAACCGTGATCTTGCAGGAATCTGCAGGGTCACTTTCGTAGCGTGCACCGAAGATAATATTTGCGCCATCTCCTGCGAGCTCCTGAACATAAGATGCTGCATCGTTTGCTTCGATGAGGGAAATATCACCGGCGATATTGATGATAACATGAGAAGCGCCCTTGATATTTGTTTCAAGAAGAGGTGACGTAACAGCCTGTTTAACCGCTTCTTCTGCCTTTTCATCGCCATGGCCAACACCGATACCTATGTGGGCAATGCCCTTGTTCAGCATGACTGTGCGGATATCAGCAAAGTCGAGGTTGATGAGGGCCGGAACATTGATAAGGTCTGTGATGCCCTGGACAGCCTGCTGAAGAACCTCGTCGGCCTTTCTGAACGCATCCTTGATGGATGTGCGGCGGTCAACAATTTCAAGCAGTTTATCATTAGGTATAACAATCAGGGTATCAACAACTTCTTTAAGCTTTTCAATGCCCATGATTGCATTGTTCATTCTTGTCTTGTTTTCAAACTTGAATGGCTTTGTAACAACAGCTACAGTAAGGATGCCCATATCCTTCGCAAGCTTTGCAACAACCGGAGCAGCGCCTGTACCTGTGCCGCCGCCCATACCGCAGGTGATGAAAACCATGTCTGCGCCCTGAAGGGCTTTCTGCACAACTTCCAGACTTTCTTCTGCGGCCTTCTGGCCAACCTCAGGCTGTGCGCCTGCGCCAAGGCCCTTTGTGAGCTTTTCACCTATCTGGATGGTAACAGGGGCTTTGCTTAAAGTAAGAGCCTGCTTATCGGTGTTGATGCCGATAAACTCTACCATCTGAATGGCTTCCTCGCCCTCCGACATTCTATTCACAGCATTATTGCCTGCGCCGCCTATTCCGACAACAAGTATGCGTGCGCCGCGTTCTGCGTCATAATTATATTCATCCATTTTTTTGTCCCTCCACAAATTTATACACGTGTATAATAAAATTAAACAGCACAAATTTCAAGCCATTTTATTACAGTTTAATCAGAAATTATTATCGTATCGCCCGGAAGGTCCTCTGCTCTTTCGGTTTCGCCAGAGGATGCCCTGAAAATATAGCCTTCATTGTTTTTGCTCAGGCTTTCCATAATAAGCGTCCCATTATAATTTTTAACCTCATCAAAGAATCCTGAAAGGCTCTTTATCTTTTCAGCAGTTCCGTCATTTTTTCCCAAAGATATAGTCAGCGAATTTACATAAATATAAGCATTCTTATTTTCATCAATTTCAATTATTTCAGCCGAAATCCTGTTGCTGCTTAGGCAAAGCGCAATTGCAATCGCATAATCCAAAGCTTCCTCATCCTTAACTTCCACTTTTTCATTTTCAGCTAAAGTGAAATATTTAAAGCTCATTATACGCGGAAGCCCTTCTGTTTTCTCTTCACCCACACTGACTGCAATTTTATTTTTATTTACATTTATGTACTTTCCCTTGTACTGCACATAGCATATTGCAGGAGAAAGTTCTGCATCTGATGCTGCATCAGTTTCTCCCGACAGGCTTATAATCCCCATTGAAAGCAAAATTATAAAACCAATTATCAGTTCAGCTATTAAAACTATAATGGCTTTAACTTCTCTTTTCAAACCCGTTCAAGCCTCCTGTGGGGAACCGAATATCTGACGGAAATTATTTTGACATCAGCCTTTATATTTGCCCGGCACACATAAAGGACAATACCTATCTCTGCCAGCAGGAATATAAGCGATGTGCCGCCATAGCTGATAAAAGGAAGCGTGACACCGGTATTTGGGAAAAGGCCGGTGACCACAGCCAGGTTTATAAAAGTCTGCGTTCCTATATGGGCTGCAACGCCGGCAACCAGAAAACGGTTTACCTTGTCCCTTGTGCTTTTACAGATATAAATCATGATTATAATCAATGTTACAAAAAGCACCATCAGAAGCATTCCGCCGATTATTCCCATCTCTTCACAGACAATTGAAAAAATCATGTCGGTCTCTGCCTCCGGAAGACGCCCTATTTTCATAATGCTTTTTCCTAAACCTTTTCCAAAAAGCCCGCCCGAGCCTATGGCATATTTTGCCTGAGTTATCTGATATGCCGTGGTAGATGAATACGCTGAAGGATTAAGCCACGCCAGAATTCTTCCCATGCGGTTTCCAAGCAATAAAATAGCCAATACGCCGACTACAATAATTACCGCAAATGTGATAACAATGTATTTCCATTTCTGACGTGAAACTATAGCAAGAATAATGGCCATAATCAGAATGATCACAGCTGAGCCCAGGTCCTGTGTAATTCCAACTATAAGAAGTGCGCCAACAAATGCCGGAGCCATCATAAGAGCATAGCCGATTCCATCCAGTTCTTTTTTCACAAGGCTTCCCAGCATATAGGCCATAATGATTATAACAGCCAGCTTAACAAATTCGGCCGGCTGCATCGTCATGCCGCCTATCTTAAGCCACCTTTTTGCGCCATTTGCCGAATGGCCGATGGGAGTAACTATTGCCAGGACAGAAATTATGGACAGAACATAAATTATAACCGGCACCTTTTTAAACATAAGAACCCTGCCGAAAAACACAACCATAAGCAGGACCACAGCCCCTATGGAACAGGAAATGCCCTGCTTCCTAAGATAATAAAATCCGTCTCCCATTTCCGTGGTAGCAGAATAAGAGCTTGCGCTATACATAATAATCAGGCCACAGACCAAAAGAAAACTCGTAACAATTATAAGCGCCGCCATAAGACCCTTGTCTTCCATGAGACGCCTGTTCTTTCCTGAAAATATTTTCCTTTTGAAATTCAGTTTTTTATTCACGTAACTAAAGAATGGCTATATACAACCCCAAAAATGCAATCATGCAGGTTATTATGGTTACAATTGAAAACACTGTCACAACCTTTGTTTCGGACCATCCGCCAAGCTCAAAATGATGGTGAATCGGAGTCATGCGGAATATTCTTTTCCCATGTGTAAGCTTATAATACCCAACCTGAAGCATAACCGACAAAATTTCTGCCAGATAAATAAAAGCTACAGGAATAAGAAAAATCTGCATTTTAAGAATAAATGCCATCGCAACTACCAGGCCGCCTATTGCAAGTGAACCTGTATCCCCCATAAATATTCTTGCAGGATAGCTGTTAAAGCAAAGAAACGCCAGAAGGGCGCCTGCCATTGAAAGGGATGCAGGAGTCAGGCCTGATTTCAGCATAATGCAGGCCACAGTTAAAAAGCCCGTTATAACCACAGAAACACTAGATGCAAGTCCGTCAAGGCCGTCTGTGAAATTAGCGCCATTCACCGTGCCAAGCATGCATATCACAGCTATTGGGTAAAACCAGCCGCCGAAATCCACTGTCTTGTAAAACGGAACTATCATCTCGGTACCTGCATCTGAGGAAATAGCTATATAAATAATAAACGCCACAGTCACTATTATCTGAAAGCCCATTTTCTGCCATGCCTTAAGGCCTTCGGACTGTTTCTTTTTTATTTTAAGAAAATCGTCCAGAAAACCTATGAGGCCAAACAGGAAAGTAACAATCATCACAACTATAAGATTTTTCTCCTGCGGGATAAAAATTGCCATTCCTATAAGTGCTGCAAGCACAATAACAATTCCTCCCATCGTAGGAGTTCCCGATTTTTTAAGATGGGCCTCCGGGCCCTCTTCCCTTATCTGTTGGCCGAATTTTAATTTCTTAAGAACCGGTATCATAACCGGGCAGAAAATAACACAAATCACAAAGCCAACCAGAAACGCCAGTAAAATCATCATAGTGTCCATAAAATCATCCCTTTACCATTCATCATAATATTCGTCATAATATTCATCATAATCATATGTATCTTCAGTTTCATCCGTATAAGGAGATCCAAGTCCCGTAGGGTCGTAATCCTCGTCTGCAGGTGTGACATTTAAGTATGGAAGCACCTCGGACATTATGTCGCTGAACATGCGGCAGGCATATGCGCTGCTTCCCTCGCCGCCGGATGCAGGTTCGTCCACAACCACATAGCACACAACTTCCGGGTTTTCATATGGCGCAAAGCCAATAAAAGATGCCACCCACAAATCGTCTGTGCTTGCGCCTTTTTCCGCAGTACCCGTCTTGCCTGCAGTTATATAGCCTTCAACTGCCGCTCTTTTTCCTGATCCTTCCGTAACAACCAGCCTCATTGCCTCTTTAAGAAAATCTGCCGTATCTTCTGAAACAGTTATGGAAACAAGCTGCGCCTCATTTGCTTTCACAAGCATCCCATCCTCGTCATAAATGTCCTTTACGACAAACGGCTTATAATATGAACCACCGTTAACAACCGAAGAAAATGCCGACACCATCTGAATCATAGTCACATTAAAGTTCTGCCCGAAAGAGTTGGTGGCAAGGTCTATTTCCGTCATGTTCTGCGTGGTGTACATAAGGTTTTTGCAGCTTACCTCGCTCGGAAGATCTATATCCGTGTACTTGCCAAATCCGAACAGGCTCTGATATTTGCAGAAATTCAATATGCCTTCTTTTTGCGCTATATCCATAATGGCAATGTTGCACGACTGGGCGATTGCGTCTTTCACATCAAGCGTTCCGTGCCCATAGGTTTCCACACAATGTATTGTATATTCAAACATTGTTATGCTGCCTTCGCAGTAAAATGTGTCATCCTTTTCTATTGAATGCTCCTCTAATGCGCCTGCAAGCGTAAAAATCTTATAAGGCGAACCCGGTTCATATGTCTCCGTAACGCAGTAATTTTTCCAGTTTTCGTTCAGTGCGTCTAAGGTCTGCGCGTCGGACATAAGCTTTATTTCAGTTTCAGAATACGTGTAGCTTAAATCCCTTGGGCTGTTTACATTAAATTTATTTGAATCTGCCATTGCCAGAATTTCTCCGGTATTCGGATCCATCACAATTGCCGCCACCGCCTTTGCCCCGGCTTCCTCTACGTATTGGTCTATGTACTTTTCAACAATTGACTGTATATTATAATCCAGCGTTGTTCTTACGGTGTTTCCCGCAATCGGCTCTATGCTCTCTATCTCGATAACATTTTCTCCGTTTACATATGTATACTCTTTTCCGCTTGTGCCGCTCAGTTCATCCTCATAATATTTTTCGATTCCATATGCGCCCACACCGTCTTCCATAAAGCCAAGCACGGAACATGCAAGCGTATCATATGCATAGCTTCGTTTATAATATTCCTTAAAGCTTACACCCCTCACATTTCCATCTTCAGACGCAAGAGCCTTAAATTCATTCATCTGGTCGTAAGTAACGGAATCAGAGAGCGGAACATACAGGCTGTTTGGCCTGTCATATATTTTCTGCCTGAGCTCGGAAGCTGAAAAGCCAAAATACTCCTCTAACAGACTTACAGTAGGTTCTAAATACTCGTCAGGATTCACAAGTATATTTGCAGGCTCCAGAATCATTTCATATTTCACTATACTGGATGCAAGCACAGTGTTGTTTCTGTCTAATATGTCACCTCTTTTAGCTTCTATTTCATCTATCACCCGTTCAGTCTGCGACAATGCAGCCTGCGAGTTCGAATCACCGTCAAACACTGCAAGCTTTACAAGGTAAGCTGCTATTATGCCAAAAGAGACGATAACTATAACAATCGCCCAATTTGCTTTAAACCATTTTTTATTTTTTGTGTTTTTTTTCATATATAACAAAAAGCAAGGCGCTCAGGCTTTAGTTAGCCGGCACCTCTGCCACCTGTTGTATGTATTCATTATCCGAAGCCGTGTACGAAACCACCTGGGACGGAGTGCTTCTCACCATTCCAAGAATGTTTGTTGCACTGTCTACGATATATTCCATATCAACAATACTGTCTATTTCAAACTCATGCGAATCATTGCCGATTGAAACTTCCTGTATTTCGTTCTGAAGGTCGGTGATTTCATCTGTAAGCAAATTTCTTGTTTCTATAATATTAGCATGGGCTATGCAAAGGGCAAAAATTGAAACAGCGCAAATCGCAAACGCGGTGATAAAAACATGTCTCTGCCTGGAAAGAATCCTTTCGTACTTGCCGGTGTTCCTCACGATTACACGTTTTTTTCTTTTGATTTCAATGCGCTCTTTATAATCCGGCTCCATAGCCAGGCTGCCATCCACATATGGCGCAAATCCATCGTTATACTGTTTTTCCATCAGGCCCATGTTTGCGTAATATTTTCTGGCCCTTGTCCTGCATCCCATCTTTTAGCTTCTTTCAAATATTCTAAGCTTCGCGCTTATTGCCCTTCTGTTTCTCTCGCATTCCTCTTCGCCCGGAAGTATTGGTTTTTTCGTTACAACCCTTCCCTTCGAAACTGCCCCGCACATACATACAGGAAATGACGGCGGGCATGTACACGGGTTTTCATTTTCCCTGAATTTATTTTTTACTATTCTGTCCTCGAGCGAATGAAATGTTATAATTTCAAGCCTTCCCTTAGGGTTAAGCAGCGAAATCATAACGTCTATGGAATTTTCAAGCACATCCAGCTCCGAGTTTACTTCTATTCTTAAGGCCTGGAATGTTCTTTTTGCAAAATCCCTTTTTCCTTTTCTGACAGAAGCAGGAATCGCATGTTCTATTATTTCATTCAGCTGACCCGTGGTTTCTATTGGATTTGCGCTCCTGGCCTCAACTATGTGCTTTGCAATGTTATTAGCAAAATTGTCTTCACCATATTCACGGATTATTCGTGCGAGTTCTTCTTTTGAGTAATTATTCACTATGTCCCCGGCGGTGAGTTTTCTTTCCCTGTCCATTCTCATGTCCAGTGGTGCATCATTTAGAAAAGAAAAACCCCGCTCAGGGTTGTCTATCTGGTAAGAAGAAACTCCTATATCAAGAAGTATTCCATCCACCTTTTCAATTCCAAGACCTTCTAAAACTTCTTTTATATTACTGTAATTACTTTTAACGAATGTAATCCTGTCGCCGAAAATGGAAAGGCGTTTACTTGCGGCGCAAATGGCATCTTCATCCTGGTCAATTCCTATCAGCTTTCCGGTTTTAAGCTTCTGGACAATACGGAAGGAGTGTCCGCCTCCTCCCAAAGTACCATCAACATAAATCCCATCCGGTTTTATATTCAGGCCTTCTATAACTTCTTTAACCATCACAGGTTCATGCCTAAATTCCAAAGCCCCAATCCCCCATGTGTTCGGCAATTTCATCTATATCATCAAATGTGGATTCTTCATCCCAGGCTGCCTTATCCCAGATTTCCACGCGCGAGCCCACCCCGATAATAGCGACATCAGTATCGAGCTTTGCAAAATCCCTTAAATACTGTGGCAGAAGAATGCGGCCCATTTTATCAGTCTCAGCTTCCATGGCGCCTGCAAGAAAGAATTTTGCAACGCTTCTGGCATCTTTTTTGGCAACAGGCAGGCTTGTGAGTTTTCCGGAGAACTCTTCCCACTCATCGGAAGTGAAAACCCACAAGCATTTATCCAGCCCCTTTGTAACGATAAAATGCTCGCCGAGCATTTCACGAAACTTAGAAGGGACAATAATTCTGCCCTTCTGATCTATGGTGTGATTGTATTCACCCATAAATGTGTTTTTCACCTGTTACCTCCAATAAACTGTATTACTTAAGGAAGTCCGTGCCCTTTTCACTTTGAATTTACCACTTTCTTCCACTAAGTGCCACTTTTCACCACTTCTTTGCCAATATTAACCTTAAGGACATAAAAAATCAAGCACTTTCTTTCGAAAGTGCTTGATTAAATAAGATTTAATATTTTTTTAATATTTTATGCTGTTATGCCATCTGCTTTGCAACTTCTTCAGCGAAATTTTCCTGTTTCTTTTCGATGCCTTCACCTACTTCGAAGCGGATTATCTTCACGATTGAGAGGTTCTTGTCTACAGATTCAAGATATTTTGCAACTGTCTGTTTGCCGTCTTCTGCCTTAACATATGTCTGGTCTAAGAGGCACATTTCTTTAAGCTGTTTTGAAACACGGCCTTCTACGAGACCTGAGAAAATCTTGTCTGCACAGATTTCTGCTTTTTTGCTCATTGCAAGCTCTGCAACTGTAGCCTTGGCTTCCTTTGAAAGGAAGTTGAAGAGGTAGTTCAGGTTGTTCTTCTGCTCTTCGTATGCAACCTTGTCTTCTTCTGTGAAGAGGTTCTTTTCGATAGCTTCTGTGATAAGCTTTGTGATGTACTGCTTTGGAAGTGTTTCCGGTGTGTTCAGTGTGCTGTCGATTGTGATCTCTTTTAATTTAGCAAGCTCGTCAGCAGTCATTTCTGAGTTGCTGATGTACTGTGGGTTCATGGCTGCTACCTGCATAGCGATGTTCTTTAATGCTTCTCTATTTGCTTCAGTATTTTCGCCCTTTGCTACAACTAAAACGCCGATTCTGCCGCCGCCGTGGATGTATCCAACAACGAGGTTATCGGAATTAATCTTAACGAATCTTCTGATTGTGAGGTTTTCACCGATTGTTGCGATCTGGTTGATGAGCTCGTCGCCAACTGTTCTTGATGGATCTGCAATAAGCTTTTCAGCCTTAAGGCCTTCTACGTCTGCTGCATCAGATGCAAATACCTGTTCTGCAACTGACTTAACAAAATCCTTGAACTTGTCTGTCTTTGCAACAAAGTCTGTTTCTGAGTTGATCTCAACGATTACAGCCTTGCCATCCTTAACATCAAGATATACAAGACCTTCTGCTGCGATACGTCCTGCTTTTTTAACAGCCTTTGCCTGGCCGCTCTTGCGAAGAGCTTCAACGGCCTGGTCGATATCTCCGTCGCATTCAACCAGTGCATTTTTGCATGCCATGATTCCTGCGCCGGTTAAATCTCTTAACTCTTTTACCATTGCTGTGGTTACTTCTGCCATAGTATTTCTCCTTTATTTATTCTGCCGCCCGGTATAAGACGGCACATGATATTTAAATTGCTTTTTAATTATTCTTCGTCAGCCTTAACTTCTTCTGCTGCTTCTTCGATAACTTCTTCAGCTTCTGCTGTTGTATCAACAAGTTCTTCGCCCTGCTTAGCTTCGATAACAGCATCTGCCATCTTTGCAACAATAAGCTTAACGGCACGGATTGCATCGTCGTTGCCAGGGATTACATAGTCAAGTTCTTCAGGGTCGCAGTTTGTGTCGCAGATACCAATAAGAGGGATGTTAAGCTTGTGTGCTTCCTGAACACAAATCTTTTCTTTCTTAGGGTCTACGATGAAGATTGCATCCGGGATCTTCTTCATTTCCTTGATGCCGCCTAAGTTCTTTTCAAGCTTTTCCTGTTCCTTCTTGATTGCGATAACTTCCTTCTTAGGAAGAACTTCGAATGTGCCATCTTCTGCCATTCTTTCGATGTCTTTTAATCTCTTGATACGTGACTGGATTGTTTTGAAGTTTGTCAGCATACCGCCGAGCCATCTTTCATTTACATAGTACATTCCACAGCGCTCTGCTTCGCTCTTGATAGCTTCCTGAGCCTGTTTCTTTGTGCCTACGAATAAGATGTTGCCGCCCTGTGCTGCGATGCCTGCGATAGCATCGAATGCGTCATCAACGAGACCAACTGTCTTCTGTAAGTCGATGATGTAGATACCGTTTCTCTCGGTGTAGATGTATGGAGCCATTTTAGGGTTCCATCTTCTGGTCTGGTGTCCGAAATGAACGCCTGCTTCAAGTAACTGCTTCATTGAAATAACACTCATTATTTTTTCCTCCTGGTTTTTCTTCCCCGTGCCTTATATCGAAACAGTTTCCGGCACGAAGCATCCGGCACCACCGTTTCCCGACAGGCACGCGTGTTTATTTCACAACTTGTGTATTTTACATTAAGCCTTCTTGCTTTGCAAGGTGTTTTTTTGTTTCTTTCCGCTTTGCTTCATGCCATAAACACAGCTGGATAATCACAAATACAGCAATCGCCGCCAAAGATACAATAAGCCCCGCAATAAAGCCCTGCGGCATGTACTTAAATTCAACTATATGTGTGCCGCTTTCAAGTTCTACTGTTATAAAGGCATTTTCATAGCTCTGGTAATTTACTTTTTCTCCGTCCACATAAACAGTCCAGCCCGGATCATATGGAATGGTCGTAAACAGAATTTCGTTTTCAGAAACAGTCACCTCGCCCGAAACATAGGTATCTTCAAATTCAAGCACGCTCATCTGCCCTTCCATGAATTTTTCCATGGCGCTGTCAAATTTTTCGTAATCCATCATGGCCGGATAAACCGTGATATAAGTTATATCATCGTCTGTTGACGTTATGGTCACTTCATCGCCCTTTTCTATGTCTCCCAGATCTATTATTTCAGGGTTTTCCAGGCTTTCATAATTTTTAAAGCTGACTGAAATTCCGTTTCGCTTCACGTCCACCGTACAGCTGTCGATTTTATTATCTATATAAGCAAAATACCGGCCGTCTTCCTCTGCAGTAAAGGTCACCCCGTTTCCGCTTATGCTATCGTAGATTTCATATATATAGTCCGCCCCCACTGACTTTGAAATAAAATCATTCTGAACCGTAAATGGCTCTTCGCGTGTAAGGCTTGTCTGGTAAACATCCTCGCTCACCAAAAATCCCAGCGACATAGAATATTTATTCACATAAAGATTCATTCCGTCGTAGTCTGCTATCCTGGTCATAAGAGGGTCATTTATCTCTTTATTGGACAGCTCATATTTCACACCAAGCAAAGCCTTTGTGAAAGGCGTGTGCCCATAATAAGAAAACGAGTTTGTCTGTCCCTGAAGGCCAAAAGCCTCATAAAGGTCGGAATCACCCGATACAGTTACCGAAGAGAAAATCGAGGCGCTGTTGTAGTCATTCCACGTGCCGTCATTTTTAGTCCTTCTTGTAACCTTTTCAACTCTGTAAAAAGAAGAGTCCGTTATTTCCGAAAGCAGCTTTTCAATTGCCTCGTTGTCGGAATAATATGTTGTACGGCTCGTGATTGAAAAGCCCGTTGCATTTGCATTCAGCGCAGCCTCCGCCACACATATTGCCATAAAAACAATCATAACCGCTTTTCTGTTTAATTTGCGCTTTTTAAGAAGCACAAGCAAAAGCATGTAGCAAAGAATAAATGCCACACTTATGCAGCAGTTTGTAATCGAAAAATCATCCGAATCCAGAATTGCCTGCACGGCAAAGAGGCCCGCGCTTGCTCCTAAAGCACAGGTAACCACTTCCTTATAGGAAAATCTTTTTATGTTTATCAATGCCTGATATGACATCATGAGAATCAGGAAAATATATATAAACGACTGTCTGCACGGAAGGCTGTTCGGAAAATGGAAGCCATGCCAGATATACGTAGGTATATTGAACATAAAGCTGAACAAAAATATCCCGCAAAGAATAGCCTTTCCTGCTCTTTCTTTGGCCCTTATATGCTTTTGCAGACAGAACAAAGGCACCAGTATAAAACAGCCCATGGTGCAGAAAATATTTGGCAGATGCCCGCTGAACACGGAAAGCTCCGAGTTAAACGTTGCCTTTGCGATAAGCTCAAGGAAATTAAAATAAGCAGTTAAAAGGCTTGGAAATGACGACTCGGAAGATGCTGTTATAAACAACGTGAAAAACGCCGGGAGCACAACAATGGCCGCCATGCAGGCCGCAATAATTGAATAAAGAACAAACTGGCATATTGTATAGACGGCATCAGCCTTGTTTTTCCTTCCATTCTCACACACAAGCAGATAGACAAAATACAGCACCAGAAAGATGCAGATCATTATTGCAATATAATAATTTGTAAAAATAGTAACGGCCAGGGATATGGTATAAAGCCTTGACCTGCCCTCTTTAACCAGTGCCTCAAGCCCCATCACCACAAGTGGAAGAAGCACAAGGCAGTCCAGCCACATCACGTTCCATGAAAATGCCACCATATAGGCGCTCAGGGCATAAAACCATCCAAAGCATGCGGAAAGAAGATTGTTGCGCTTGAATTTTTTTATCAGATAATAAGTAAAGAAGCACGACATAAGCCCTGATTTCAGAATCAGCATAATGTTCATGAATTCAGGAACCAGGCTGCTTGGAAAAAGTGCTATCAGCCAGTTAACAGGCGAAGCCAGATAATAGGCATAGGTGCTTATGAAGCTTGTGCCAAGGCCGATATTCCAGGAATAAAAAAGGCTTCCGCCCTCCTGAAGGTTCCTTTGCAGCTCCTTTGTAAACGGCGCATACTGGTGGTACATGTCGCTCCTTAGGTACATGTTTTCACCGAAAGGAAAAACCTCTCTTGAGATATAAATCACAAACAGCACCAGAACCGGCACCAGAAAAGCAAGAATCAAAGGAAGATTTTTTCTTATCCGCTGCGAAAAAGTTTTTTTATTTAAAATCAGATTATTTGTCATCATTTGTTTTCTTTTTTATATTTGTATCCTGCATCACATACAAAGGCCGGTCCTTGGATTCTATAAAAATACGGCCTATATAATTGCCCAGTATTCCTATGGCCAGCAGGATAATTCCGCCCATAAAAAGAATTGCTACCAGGGTTGTTACATATCCGGGCACATCAATTCCATGTATCCAGGTCCTTATCAGTGTTATTATAATGTAGATTATGGCCAGCATGCATATAATAAAGCCCATGAATGTCACAAGCCTCAGAGGCACAACGCTGAATCCCATCACTCCATCCATCGCATAAGAAAAAAGCTTTAAAAAATTCCATTTGCTTTTCCCCTTTGTTCTTTCATTCTGGACATAGTCCAGCCATTTAACCTTAAAGCCCACCCATGCAAAAAGGCCCTTCGAAAACCTCTGGCTTTCCGAAAGCTTTAAAACGGCTTCAACATATTCCCTTTTCATGCACATAAAATCCGTGGCGCCACGCTGAAGCTTTACAGAGGAAAGTGCATTGTTGAAGTGGTTAAACATTTTAGACATGAAGCCCGGCTCTCTTTTAGCTCCGCAGGCCGAAAAGCCCTCTTTTGTGACAGCCTCAAGCATAGGCTGAATAAGAGCCGGAGGGTGCTGAAGGTCAGCATCCATCAAAATGCAGATATCCCCGGATGAATTTTGAAGGCCTGCATAAATCGCAGCTTCCTTTCCAAAATTCCGCGAAAAAGAAATATATTTTACATTATCATGCTTTTTCACGATTTCTTTTATTATTTCAATGGATTTATCAGAGCTTCCGTCATCAACAAACAAAAACGAAAATTCGAACCCCTGAATATCAGAGACGATGCCGCTTACAACGGTAAAGAATTCTTTTACCATTTCTTCTTCGTTATAGACAGGAACAATAATTTCAACCTTTTGCATTTTGCAGATTTATTTTTACCTTTCTATATTAAATAGCCCATCTTATTGCATAATAGATTGCAAGGTGCCTTAAAGCGCAACGGCATCGCAGGCATAAATTATAACTTTCCGGGTGTTTTAGCTCAGCTTAAATCAATCATCTTCCACGCCGAACTGTTTATTTTTATCTGATGCTCGTCTGCGTAGGCCGCATAAGCCTCTTCAAACTTTTCTCTTCTTGCGCTGGAAATTATGTCATTATTATTCGCAACCGATTCTGCCACCATATAATCCTCAAGGCACTGGATTATGTAATAGCAGTCCTGAGTGGTAACTATTTCGCTAAGTTCACCATCCTTGAGGGCGTAAGCCATGCTTTCAAATGACTGGTCCATTTCTCCATGTTTAAGCACCATATTCATCACTGCGTTATATCCATATTCAGCGCAGGTTCCCTTAAAATCATTGGTTGTTTTAAGAGCGTTCCTCAATTCCTGAACCTCTTCATATTTTGCGCTTTTAGGAATGGTCACATAATTAACCTCTATAACCTTGGTGTCTGATTCGCTTATTTCCATCGTCACGTTTTCTGAAAGCTTGTCATAAACCTTTCCATATAAACTTTGCTTCTTATAAAGGTCTTCTACATCAGAAAGCGTGATATTAAATTCACCAAGATCATATATTGTGCCAAGCTCTGCGAGGCTTGATGCGGCTTCCTTTTTTATGCTGTCAAGCTCGCTGCTGGTAAGGAAAATGGCCATTTCCGATGCCATCGCTTCTGCGGCAGTCCATTTTAAAAGCTCATCTAAAGCCTCAGCCTTCGCATACTCTGCCATGCTTATCCCGTCAATTTTTCTTTCCCACAATATGGCGTCGTCAGTTGTTTCATAGCTTTCTTTGATTTCCATCAGCCTGAACACCGCGCTTGCCATAGAACAGGTAATGCTTTCCGTCTCAGCAAAAACGGTTCCGTCCGCCTCGCCTGATATCTTTATTTCAGAACAGCCGGAAAGAGCCAGAGCCATAAACATTATTAAAACAGCGCATAAAACCTTTTTCATGATTAAAATTTTATTCTTTAGTTACCTGCATGTCAATCCAATTATCAAATCTTAAAAAAAGCGTGGCTGCATTTTACGCGCGGACATCAAACGGACATCAAACGCCAAAAATCAGCATTTTTCGCATAAAAAAATGGAGCTTCAAAACCCCATTTTTTCTTGAATATTCAACATTCTTCACGAAAAGCTACTGGGCAGAATCGAACTGCTGACCTCGTCATTACCAATGACGCGCTCTACCGTCTGAGCTACAGTAGCAAAGCTTTCAAAAAAGCACCTAAGCCAAGATACCACAACCCGGTCTAATTTTCAATACAGAAAATTAAAATTCAGATTTATCTCATGACAATAACCAATCAGTTCTGCTCATACTCTATTTCAAAATGATAATGATCCTGTGATTCACGCACTGCTACATCAAGAGTGAGATTTTCCAGGTCGTATACGGCTGTCTCAACGGTAATCCAGAGCGAATTGTCCATATTCTGAGCAATATAATAGCCGGATGTCGTTTCTAAAACGCGGGAGATAATTCCTGCTTTACTTATGTCACCGGCTAATGAGTAATCGCCGTCCCAGAGGTCCGGCAAATAGCATACCGTGCCGAAATTTTCAATAAAGTAATTATATGTTTCTTCCCCCAGCAGGCTTTTAAGTTCAGCCTCTTCATAGTATTTCGAAAGATCGAAAAGCGCATATTCCGAGTACCAGAAACGATCGGAATAAAGGTCATATACCTTTGAATAAAATACCTTTTCCATAAGGTCAAAGGTCCCCATTACGCTATCAGCCTGCTCGTAATTTTCAAGAAGGATCTGCCACCTTTCGTAGCCCATACCCCAACCGGTTGAGCCAGCGGTTCCGTCAAAATTTGATATATTGAAGTTGGTCATTATAGGAATATCTCCGACAAATTCCTCTGTAATATGAAGTCCGTCCGGGAAAACCTCAACAACAACTGTTTTGATTGTTTTATCATTTTCGTCTGCCGGGCCTGAAATCATCCAGTGGAACTCCTCGTCTTCGATGCCGTTGTGGATATCCTTGGATTCAAGAAGCTCTATAGCCTCTTTTACATTATCAGCATAGTCAAGGATATATCTTACAACATGATAATCCAAAATGTCGTCGGATGTATCCTGGGTGTGTGTAAATTCACCATTTTCACCATATGGAATCACATTAACCTGAACGCAGACTCCGGCGTCATTAATTCCGTCCACAGTGAGAAACGGGATTTTTTTAATATTATAGTTGCCGCTTTCATCAGTAATAAAGCTAAGATCTGTAATACCAACGCTTGAGTGTTCGCGGTTATCGGTTTTAGGTGCGTGAATTACACATAAATCCGTATCTGCGTAGTACCAGTCATAATTTCTTCCACGGTATTGTCCTACCTGTATTCCGGAACAGGCAAAGCCCGCATCATTTGGCGTAATCTCCTGTCCCCAGTCGAAATCCTCGGTATAGTTAATCTCATAGAGATGGTCCGCGATTTTCGTAAGTTCGGCTGTGTCAGAATCATTCTGTGAATTTTGGCCGCCTGTAAGGCCAAAAACAGTCGAAAGGGAAATAAGTACCTTCTCCTCTTCTCCATCGCCCATAAAATTTTCTTCCAGGCTTATATTTTCAGAATTCTTGATATATATGGAATTTTCAATGCTCCCTTCAAAGGTGTTAGAAGAAACTGTGCCATCAGTACTTGAAAGAATAAGTGCAGAAACGAAGTTGTCTTCAAAGCTGCACTCCGTGATTTCCGGGTGGCAGTCCGTTACCCTTATGCCGGCCGTTGTATTATTAAGGACCTCGCAGCCTGTGATATAAACCGGCTCGTGCTGGATATAAAAGCCAAGTTCATTTCCCTCTACATGGCAGTTTATCACACTATTGTTTCCACCGGTCGCAGAAAATATTCCGGTTCCGTTATTATCAACTATGCAGTTTTCCACCCTGCTGTCACGCCCCCAGGAGAAAAACACGCCCTGCCCGCAGCCACAGGTTACGCAGTCAATTACATTGCACCTGTCCACATCGCGCAGGTCAATTCCGTGGGCACTTCCGTCAGCCTCTGTATTTGTAACAGTGCAGTCGTCACATTTGCATATATATATGCCGAACACGCCGCAGTCGTTTGCCGTGCATTCATTTATGGCAAGGTTTTTTCCATATGCCATTTCCATGCCAATGCTTGCGCATGACACGTCTATATTTTCAAAAACTACATTTTCACAGGATACTGCAATTATCTGGCCGCATTCATCATTATATGTGCAGTCTTTAAGGCCTATTACATATTCCAGCTTTTTGCCGTTAACATAATTGTCTTCTATAGTGTGTGAATCAAAAAATGAAACATCCTCCCCTACTTCAAACATGGCAGTAAGCACAGGTACTCCTGTTGTTTCCAGGGTGACAGGAGGCCCTGCCACAGCTATCGAGCAGTTGACATAATTATTTCCCTTAAGTGTCATTTCATGGGCGCCGCCCACCCAGGTTCCGCACGAAGTTTCGCGCCATGTAAGGTCTGACAGTTCAAAATGGCAATCCGTAACAGCAATATTGTCATCAAGGACCCAGACGCCCGAGCGGATAAATTCTACTGAAATACCGGAAAATACAATATCAGTCGCGGAAAGCTTTATGGTAGGTGTAAGCCCATTACAGCTTATAACCGGCTTTTCCCCTTCCGCAGCTCTTATTTGCACTGTTTTGTCCACAACAATCGGAAAGGTTTCAAGCGATTCATCAAAAATTCCTTCGTGAATTACAATTTCATCGCCTTTAGAAGCTGCGGCCACAGCCTCAGTCAGCGAAGAAAATTCCTCACCCTCTCCAACCTCAATAACATCTGCGTATACAGTCGCGCAGCAGAAAATGCAGGCAAATAAAAACAATGCAAAAATTATTTTTTTCATCAGAGTCTCCCCACTTTCAGAATTCTTCTGAAAACTAATATATCACATAAATTGCGATGATTGGAAATAAAGTCAAATATTATTTTTCAACTATTAAATAAGGCCACAATGCCTCTCCTCCTGGAAAAACATTGCGGCCCTTTGGAAAAAAATGAATGCTACTCTACGAATGTTATTCTGCCCCACTCACTTGGGTCTGTCTTGATATTAAGTGTGCCTGTCCATGCGATCTGCGGAATGAATTCTGTGCCAGGGCATGGATAAGAAATATCAGTTACAAGAACGTCAAAGCTTACTGTGTCTCCTTCTTCAGGGGTGTAAACTTCAATCTTGTTGTTGCTGAAGCATTCCCATGGAATACGGCATTCAAAGGTGAATCCCATTGCTGTCTGTTCTGCAGCGCATTCATATCCTTCGAATACATTTTCTCCGCCGTCCATACCCTTTGAGATGTAGCGAAGCCTGTTGTCCTTCGGAACCATGCTTCTGTCAACAGCTGTATCCCAATATTCGCCATCCATTATCAGATAGAACATAAAATCGTTTGTTGCATATTCTGTACGTTCTGGGTCGTCATCAGGATTTGTGGAAAGAAATACTTCGAAGTTGTCCTCGCCATCAAGCGGAAGCATTTCGATTGCGCCAAAAACCGAATCCTCAGTAACATCAGCTGCAAGATAGAAATACTCCTCATCCCAGCCAACATAAAAGATTGCGCTTAAATCATCAGGACCGTTCCAATAAACCACATCACGCACAACCTGCATAGGGTCTTCGAGAACGATAGGTGAATCCGTGTTCCACTCATCAAGCTTGCCATCAAGATTGAACTCTGTCATCTTGTGGGCCTCTGCTTCAGCCTTTTCGGTTGCTTCTGCCGGTTCTTCAGCGAAGGCAGCCACAGAAAGCGCCGAGCAAATGCATATTGCAAGTAATAAGGCAATTATTTTTTTCATGAAAAATTCCTCCTTAAAAATCCATGTTGGTGCGAAAAGCGAAGCCTCGTTTGCAGCCGCATCATTTGGCTGCTTAACTGCTTCACACATCAACTGCCACGTTTATTGTATAAAATCCTTCCGTAAACTGCCATGTAATTTTTCACACTTATTATTGTAATTTTCGCCACACGTGGGCCTGAATTGCGGTAATTAAATTTTAGAAAAAGCCCATGTGCCCGTTATTTCCGAAAAATTATGCGGGGCCTTTTTTTAGGGCCCCGCATAGCATTGGTGTATTTACTTTTTAATAAATTATTGTTTACTCAGTAACCGTAATTGTACCTACCTGGTCACCTATCATGATTTCATGTTCACCGGCCTCGTCAATTACAAGTTCCATCTGAACAACTCTCCATGATCCTTCAGTTACTGTATAGATCTTTTCTGCTGCAAGCTCGCCGTCAACATAGGCTTCAACTGTTGTGATGCCATCTGCGCCGTTGTTTCTGAGAAGAACATATGCTGTAAATTCTTCACCTGCTGCTACCTTGTTAAAGGTCTTTGCGCTTGTCTGTTCAGATACGCTTCCTAACAATTCAACAGTTTCTGTAACAATTTCTGTTGTCTGTGGAAGAATCAGGCAGCTGTACTTGAATTCAGGCTGTTCGCCATAGCTCATGCCATAGTATGCCTGAACCAGAGGATCGCCCCAGTTATTTGGTGATGAATGATATTCTTCATCATCTTCCATTGTAGCCTGGATCATAAGGCGTACATAAGGTGATGCGCCCTGATCTCCTGCAAGGTCTTTCCACTGCTCGCTGTCTTCGATGTCGTTACGTGCAAGTTCCTTAACCATCACGCCGCCCGGTTCAGCTTCGCCAAAGAGAAGGTCTGCATAAACCCAAGGTGATGTAGATGTTACAAAACCGCCCTCTGTTGAGCCGTGGTCTGCGCCCTGGCTGTATCTTAAGTACATAACAGCGTCAGCGCTTTCAAGAGCGTACTGTGTAGGCTGTGTCTGGTTAAGGGTAAGAACTACAGGCTTATCATAATCAGCTGCATCGTCTAAGAACAGCTCGCATGCGTCATTGATCTGGCCGAAGTCACCCACCATAACATCTGCTTCTTCAGGGTCATCAACAACTTCCGCATATTCGCTTATGTACTTGATGTAGCCTTCAAGGTTTGTAGCACTGCTTGCGTCAACGTAAACCTTAATGCCCTTTTCAAGAGGAAGAAGGTTGTCATCGTTCTTAACAAGGATTGCAGATTCAGCCTGAAGCTGTTCTGTAAGCTCTACTTCGTATGGGTTACGTGCTGCGCGAAGTTCTTCGTCATTTGTAACTTCCCATGGATCAGCTGCCCACTCTGCGCTTGCGCAAAGCTCGATAGCTGCATCTACGTCACAGTATGGATTTTCGAATAAGCCCTTCTTGAATTTGAAACGAAGAACTCTTGCTGCTGACCTGTCAGCATTTTCCTTTGTGATTGTGCCGTCATAAATACCATTAATCATGACCTGTGGCCACAGGCTTGATGGAGCGCTTTCCCAATCTGTGCCATCTGCCAGGGTACCGCCGCCGAATACGTCTGTTCCAAGTTCAAGAGCGCGGTTGTACAGCCATTCTGCATCTTTCGTTGAAAGGTCTTCACCTTCAACTGTGATGCCTGTCATTCTGCCAGGGTTATAAGGGCCGCCGCCGAGTGCCCACCAGTCAGTAACAACGATGCCGTCAAATCCGAGTTCGTTTCTTAAGTAACCCATTGTTACAGAATCCCATTTAACGTCTGTTGTATTTGTGATACCTGTGCCGCCGCAGTTAGTCATAACCCATTCTGAGCCTGCTGATAAAGCTGCTTCCCAGCCTACCATCCAGTTGTCAAAGTTCTGTGCTACTGAACGAGCATTGCCAAAAGATGAGTCGCCGCCACGGCCGATCCAGTGCTTTGTGCAGGATGCAAAACCACTTTCTTCAAGGCCAAGGATTTCTGCATGAACAACATTAGCAATAAGTTCTGTGTTTTCGCCATACTGTGCGCCGATTTCTTCTGCGTATGGCTCGAATGTTACATGGATACCAACAGCTCTCATAGCCTGGCCATAGTAGTATGCGAGGTCATATGCGAGTTCCGGATCGTATGCAGATCCGAATGCTTCATGAGCCTTGTCAATATAGCCGCCCCATGCATTGTACTCACGGTCTGAGCAGAATGTCCAAGGAATACCAAGACGCATTGCTTCGCCGTGTGCCTGAAGGTTGTTTGTTTTGTTTGTAACTGTTTCAGGTGTGCCATTCTCGTTGAACAGGAAGCATGATACATTCCACTGTTCCTGCTTTGCGCAAAGCTCTGTTGAGGATGGCTGGCAGCAGAACAGAAGGCCTGCTTCCTCTTCAACTGTCAGCTGTGAAATAAGGTCATCAATACGGTCTTCGATGTCAGCTCTCCAGTCTTCATAAACATCGAGCTCGCCATTCTTGTTCATGTCCTTGAATTTAAGGCCATCAACTTCAAGGATTTCTGTAACGCCCTCGATATATCCCAGTTCAACCTGTTCCCCGTCTGCAGGGATAATGGAATAGTCAAGGCGTGCAGAAAGTCTTGCTTCCTCAGCAGCTTCTGCTGCAGCTGCTTCAGGGTCTTCCTCACCGGATGTTCCCCATGAGGATTCACCTTCTTCTTCAGCCTCAGCTTCTTCCTCTGCAGCATCCTCTGCAGATTCGCCTTCAGCAGCATCTTCTGCAGATTCGCCCTCAGCAGCATCTTCTGCAGATTCGCCTTCAGATTCGCCTTCAGCTGTAATTGCTTCGCCATCTGCAGACTCTGCAAATGATACTGTAAATGTACCAAGCAGCGAAACGATCATTGCAATTGCCAAAATAAATGCCAATCTCTTTTTCATAAAACTTCTCCTTTCGTCTTTTTCATTTTTTCAGGAATGTTAAACCTTCCCACGGTCATTATATTTTTTTGCACGATTTCAGTCGATGTAATTTACAAAATTACTACTTGTATTATCCGACACTGAATTCAAAGGCAGATATCTACTGCCAAAAAACAATCCCTCCGGCCCGCTCTTCGCCGGCCACCTCCCTTTACACAAGGGAGGCTTTGCTTTCGCTGCCCCGCTGTGTTGGCAAGCCTCATCCCATGGCACCGCAGATATAAAGTATCCGCATATTTCAATATCTTAAATCCGCGGATACGAAACCATATCCGCATATTTGATGATCCCTCTTTTGCGGATACTAAATATCCGCATATTTTATTTTCTTAAATCCGCGGATACGAAACCATATCCGCATATTTGATAATCGCTGTTTTGC
>R07__coassemble_174_pt1 | contig 26507 bp, 23 predicted proteins | sample R07__metabat2_low_PE_052 | metagenome-assembled genome bin R07
TCGAAATACCGGCTAATAATTTTAGATTATGAAATTAACTCTAGCATTAAAAATAATATTAACCCTTATCGGCGCGGTCCTTCTTATATGGTTCCTGCTGCCGGTTTTCTCGCGTCGCATAATAAACATCGGCAACCTGACCGGCATGGGCGTAGCGCTCGTTCTCCTTCTCTATGGAATCTTTATGCGGCCGGTCAATAAATTCCTTGCATCTCTCTGGAAAAGCACTGCCGGAAAAATTGCCGAACTTTTCGTATCCGCCATAATCCTTGCAATAATTGTACTTGCCGTTCTCACCATGATATCCATGGCAAAGGGCATGTCTCCTTCATACAAAATTTCAGGTACGCTTGATAGCGAAGATATGGATTCAGCACAGGCCACATCCCTTCCTGACACAATAATCATCCTTGGTGCCCGTGTCTACGGAACCACCCCCGAAAACGCCTACGCAAGCCTCGTGCTCAGGGAAAGGCTTGACGCGGCAATAAACTATTTTTCAGATCACCCGGACTCTCCTATAATCGTAACCGGCGGTCAGGGAAAAAACGAAGCCGTAACCGAAGCATCCATAATGAAAACATATCTTATTGATCGCGGCATCCCTGAAGATAAAATTTACGTAGAAGACAAATCCACCGACACCCACGAAAACTTTCTCTTTTCATCAGAAATAATAGAAGAAAACGCTTTAAGTAAAACCATCGTTGTTGCCACAAACGAATTTCACGAATACAGGGCCCTGAACATCGCAGCCTCCTTAGGATTTGATGCTTCCCCTATACCTGCTGCCACATCCTGGTGGCTCTTCCCTACATACTACGTGCGTGAAATGTACGGCATACTGGAAATGTGGTTCCTTAAATAATCATACCAACCACACCGGCATAAAAAAAACAGACATTTTATTATTCACAAAAATTTCAATATGATTTTTCCCATCTTCTGCTATAATGCTTTTGTCTTCCTCAAAGCATCCGCTTTTTATTGCAAGACATAAAAGGTTGCTTAAAGGAACCTGGCAAAATAAGGGTTTTAAAAACATGTCCCGGCATCACCTGCTTTTCAAAGATAATGCACAATCAATTCCCGGAAAGGCTCGCGGTCCTAAGGACATCACACTTTCCAATTACTACTGGCAAATTTTACGAGGTGAAAAAAATGGAAAACAATACTAAAAAAAAGGTAAATGTATGGCGCATAGTTGCCATCGCCGCATGTGCCGTTATTGTAGCGGCAATAATCCTGATCATCATAGCCACATCAGAAAAATCATCCGACATCGATGACCTTTACTACAGCAGTTCCGCAAAAAGTACGGCCAACACAATGGTTGAATACGAATACGACTACGCTGTAGCCGAAGAAGCAGCCTACGACTATGCCTACGACGGTTCAACAACAATAGGAACCAGCGCCGCAGGCTACGGTGCCGGAGAAAATGGCTCGGCATCCGCTTTAAATTCCGAGGCCAAGATAATCTACACTGCCTACGTAAGCATGCAGTCCACAGAGTTTGACAACGCCACAAAGGAAATCGAAAATCTGGTAAATTCACTTGGTGCCTATTTTGAAAGCCAGAACGTGTACAACTACTCAGGAAGCTACAGAAACGCCTACTACACAATCCGCATCCCAAGTGATAAATACGAAATCTTCCTTAACCAGGCCGGAAACATCTGCACAGTCACAACATTAAACAAATACGCAGAGGACGTATCCGAGAATTATTACGACACCGAATCCCGTTTAGAATCCGCCCAGACAAAGCTTAAAAGATTAAATGAGCTTCTTGAAAATGCAGAAGACATGGCCGACATAATCGAAATCGAAGAAGCCATTTCCAACGCAGAATGGGACATCGATTACTATTCAGGCGACTTAAAGCATTATGATTCCCTTATAAACTACTCCACCATCAACATAGACCTCCAGGAAGTATACAAGGTCGAGGTTGAAACCACACCGCTCACCTTCGGTGAAAGGATCAGCGCTTCCTTCGAAAAAGGCGTAGAGGCCTTTGGAGACTTCCTCCAGAACTTCGTTATCTGGCTTGCTAACAGCTGGATCTGGCTGCTTATTATCATCATCGTGATCATCGTGATCATCCTGATCATCCGTCACTCGATGAAAAAGAGCGCTTCAAAAAAGGCAGCAGTTATTACTGATAACGCACCAGAAAAAACACCAGAAAAAGAACTGCCGGAAGAAAGCACAAATGAGAGCAAAACAGACGAAGGCTAAGTAAAACAAGCCACACCGGAAGGCAAACATAAAATATGCCTGTTTACGAAAAATCAAACAAAAAAGCTGCCGCAAATGCGGCAGCTTTTTTAATGTTTTTGTGTAATCCGCTTGCGCCCGCTCGCGCATGCGATTTTAATTATTTCTTCTGTGCCTTTCCGATTTCAAGACCCATCTTGAAAGCATCTACGTTAGGAGCGATAAGCTTTGGCTTTGCTTCGAACTTGTGCTCGATGCCCTTGATGATAACTTCTTCAGGAACTGCATCTGTGTAACCAACATAAACACCAAGCATGATAACGTTCAGTGCCTTTTCGTTTTTGATATCCAGTGCCATCTGTGTTACAGGTGCGGAGATAACATTGATGTCGTCTCTGTCGATAGGATCTGTAACGATGGTGCTGTTGATGAAAAGGTTTCCGCCCGGTTTAAGGTTGTTTATAAATGCATGAAGTGAAGGACCGTTCATAACGATAAGGTCTTCAAGGTTATAGCATACAGGTGCGCCGATTTCGTCATCAGCGATAACAACGAAGCAGTTAGCCGTGCCGCCACGCATTGCTGCGCCGTAGCTTGGGAAGAATGAAACCTTAAGGTCTGTAGCTTCGCAGGTTGCTTCAGCAAGAAGCTTGCCCATTGTCATTACGCCCTGGCCGCCGAAGCCGGCCATCATAATATTTCTTTCCATGTTTAAGCCTCCTGTTCTTTATCTTTGTCTCTGTAAACTCCCAGAGGGAATTCTGCAAACATCTTTTCTCTTAAGAATGTAAGAGAATCAAGCGGTGTATAGCCCCAGTTTGTCGGGCAGGATGTAACGATTTCTACGAGTGAGAAGCCTTTTCCGTCGATCTGGTTCTGGAAAGCCTGCTTGATATACTTACGTGTCTTTATAACGTTGGCAGGGGTATCTACTGCTGTTCTTGCGAGGAAGTAAGGTGACTTTAACTGTGAAAGCACTTCGCATACATGCATAGGATAGCCGTGTTCTTCAGCCTTTCTGCCCCATGGAGCAGTTGTAGCCTTCATGCCGATAAGCGTTGTAGGAGCCATCTGGCCGCCTGTCATGCCGTAAATACCGTTGTTGATAAAGATAACTGTGAAGTTTTCGCCTCTGTTTGCTGCAGAAACTGTTTCATCAAGACCGATGGAAGCAAGGTCGCCATCGCCCTGGTATGTGTAAACCAGAGAATCCGGTGAGCTTCTCTTAACGCCTGTTGCAACTGCGCATGCTCTTCCGTGTGCAGCGATGATAACGTCGTGTGAAACAAATGACTGTCCAAGACCGCAGCAGCCTACGCCCTCTACTCTTACGAGCTTGTCGAGCATGCCTAATTCTTCAACAACTTCACCTACAAGTTTATGTGCTGTGCCATGCATGCAGCCCGGGCAGAAGCCCGAAATAACATCCGGCAGAACACCTAATGTCTTTTTATATACCTGTTCCATTACAGCACCTCCTTGATAAGCTGACGTGTGCCTTCAAGCACCTGGTCATTTGTAAGCAGCTGGCCGCCTGACCTTCTGCACTCTGCTATCGGGCATCTGCCCTGTACTGCGTATTCGATATCCCACTTCATCTGGCAAGGAATAGACATTTCAACGTTTAAGATAGCCTTAATGCGGTTGAAATCCAGGTTCCTGAATGTGTCATATGGGAATGGTGATACAGTAATAGGACGGATAAGGCCAACCTTGTAGCCTTCTGCTCTTAACTGCTTAACAACTGCCTTTGAAATACGTGCTGAAATGCCATATGCGGCAAGAACGATTTCTGCATCATCAACCATGTATTCTTCAACGCGGATATCCTTATCCCATGTTGCATACATAGCTTCTGCTTCTTTGTTTGCGATTTCCTGGCCTGTGCCAACGCTTCCTGGGAAGCAGCACTTCTTCTGGCCGAGAGGGTGACCGATGCATGCGCGGTCGTTAACCTTGAACTGCTCTTTAAGGGCTTTAAGCTCTTCATCGGATTTCATAGGAGGAAGCACAACCGGCTCCATCATTGTTCCGATAACGCCGTCTGTAAGAACCAGAACTGGGTTGTTGTCTCTTGCTGCAAGTTCGAATGATTCGTAAACCATGTCTACGCATTCCTGAACTGTTGAAGGTGCAAGAACGATCATACGGAAGCCACCATTTCCAGATGCCTTTGTTGCCTGAAGGTAGTCCTGCTGTGCAGGCTGGATAGCGCCGATACCAGGGCCGCCACGCTGTACGTTAACGTATACAACCGGTAAACGAGCGGAAGCGCAGTATGAAACGCCTTCGCTGTAAAGGCTTATACCGCAGGATGATGAAGAGCTCATTGCTCTTGCGCCTGCTGCAGCTGCACCATATAACATATTAACAGATGCAACTTCTGATTCGCCCTGTACAAACACGCCGTTAACTTCCGGCATTCTTCTTGCAAAATACTCAGGTATCTCGTTCTGCGGAGTGATAGGATAACCCGCGAAGAATCGACATCCTGCTCTTACTGCTGCTTCAGCGATAGCTTCGCAGCCTTTCATAAATACACGATCTGCCATTTGATTTCTCCTTCCTGTTATTTCTCTCTCCATACCTCAATTGCTGATTCCGGACATATCTGTGCGCACATTGCGCAGCCTACGCAGTCATCCGGATTCGAAGCAACTACATAAGGATAACCCTTTGAGTTAACCTTCTCACCAACAGCGAGAACCTTTTTGGCACATGAAATCACACAGTATTCGCATGACTTGCAGGCTTCTGTGTTAATCTCAACCCTTCCTTTCGCCATTACTTTTTCCTCCTTACGGTTTATATAAAGTATTTATTCTAATCAACCCACTCATAAGTCAGATAAAGTTCGATCGGGACAAGAAACTTGTCTGTACGTTTTCCTGCCTCTTCGCAGATGTCCTTTCTCACGCAAGCACTGTTGACAACAGTTAAACCGTCAAAAAGTTCATCAATCTTATCTAACCCATGTGCGAATTCATCGACACTTGTTTCAGATCCCAGGTTAGGATTTCCCAGGACGTATATATGATCCAGCCTTATGGAATTTAAGATGTGGCTCATCGTCACATCGATTGCTTCCACACTCTTTGTCCACGGCCTGTAGGGATTTACTATATAAACAGGGACAGAATTTTCTTTTGATAAAAGATTGCTGTAGCTGCCGGCCATCCTTGCAGCCTGCTGGCCTCCGCCTATATCAAGCAACGTATACCCATCGCCATTTAACGAAGCCACAACACCGCCAACCTGCGTAGGCGCATCCTGAAACTGCTCCTGGAAATGAATGGTCACTCCTTCCTTTTCGAAGGCGTCCTTTAAGTCGCGCGACCTGTATAAAGGCTTGGTCTGGTCTAAGTCAAACAAGTCCACCTTTTTTCCGAAACGCTTTGCTAAGATATATGCAGTGTTCAGCACTATCTCGCTCTTTCCGCTTCCTGCCTCCCCGATAAAAACAAAATTCTTTTTTTCGTTCAGAAGGTCTTCGAAGGTTTTATCGGCCGCATAAAATAAATCCATGTCATTTCTCCCTAATAATCTATGCTATATCGTATAACTTTTTTGCGAAATATACAAGTACAGAAATTTTTGTATGAAAAGTGAGACATATTGGGGGCACGAAAACGGGCAGGCGTTTTCTATTCACCCAATAAGTAATTCAACAAAAAAACAGGGGAACGCGAGCGTTCCCCTTGTTCTTTGTTGAGTTATTTGCTTGGCTCAATTATCTGCCATACTGGCAGTCGTTGTTACCTGAATCTGTGATCCACATCTCAAGCATGTTGATAGGGTCGTTGAAGTCTGCGATCCAGCCTTCGCGTGCGAAGTCGAAGTTACCGTTCTTACGTTCTTCAAGGAATACGTTCCAATCCTGTACCTGGATAGAAAGTTCAATACCTACAACAGCAAGGTCCTGCTGAATTGATTCAGCAACTGCGATGTGGCCTGATGATTCATTTGTAAGATATTCAAGAGAGATAGGTGTTTCATCTGAAAGTGTTCCATCCTCGTCGAATACATAGCCGCCAGCTTCAAGAAGCTCGATAGCCTTAGCTACAGTGCCTTCGTAATCATTGTTGATTCCGTATGCATCGAAGTAACCAACTTCTGGGTCTTCCTTGAAGATGCCGCCGTTGCCGTCTGCCATTCCAAGTGGAAGGAATGAGTTAGCTGCAACCTGACCTGTCTGGCCAACGTTTTCGCAGATGTAGTCACGGTCGATGAGGATTGAGAATGCCTCACGGATGCAAGCTGCCTGCTCTGGTGTCTTGCCTTCGAAGATAGAAGACTTAGCGTTGAATGCTACATAGTATGTACCAAGTTCGTCAACGATGTAGAATTCAGGGTTGTCAAGGAGTGACTGGATTTCGTCTGTAGGAACAGAGTCTGCGAAATCGATAGAGCCATCATTGTATGCTGCATAGATAGCTGTGTCATCTGCTGAAAGCATGAACTCAAGCTTTTCAATAGTAACCTGATCTGCATCATACCAGTATGGGTTCTTTTCGTATGTCATAGAAACATCATGTGTCCATCCTGTGCAAACATATGCGCCGTTTGATGGGAAGCCTGCTTCCTGGCACCATGCGCCCGGAGCTTCAGCTGTAGCATATTCTTCAACCCATGCCTTCTGAACTGGGTAGAATGTTGGGAATGCCATAAGGTCTTCCATGTATGCGCATGGAGCTGTAAGTACGAACTGGAATGTTAAGTCATCAAGAGCCTTAGCGTTGAGTTCTTCTGTAGCGCCTTCAACATAGCCTTCGATGCCTGAGAACATGTATGCATAGTCAGCTGCAACTTCAGGGTCAACTGCTCTTGCCCATGAATATTCAAAGTCATAAGCTGTGAGGTCTGTGCCGTCTGACCACTTTAAGCCTTCTTTAAGATGTACTGTGTATGTAAGACCATCTTCTGAAAGTTCATAGCCTGTAGCGCATGCAGGAACTGTGTTGCCTTCTGCATCATATGTGTAAAGGCCAGAGAAGCAGTTTGCTGCTAAGCAAGCGCCGTCAACTGAGCTGTTAAGAGCCGGATCAAGATAATCAGGTTCTGAAGCCAGGTTCAGCTTAAGTGTATCAGAGCCGTTTGTCATTGTTGCATACATAAAGAACTTTGTAGCAAATGCGTTTGAGTAGATACCTTCAACATAGTCTTTCTGAAGATAAACATCGTTGTAGTAGTACAGAGGGATTACGCACCAGTTAGACATAAGGATGTCTTCTGCTTCGTGCATCATTTCTGTACGAACTTCTGTGTCAGTTTCTGCCTTGATAGCTGCGATGAGTTCATCATACTGGCCCCACTCAGAAATAGGGTCGATAAAGCTATCAGAAACTAAGTCTTCTGCTTCTGCTGCGAAGATTGTTGTTGCGAATGTAGCAACCATAGCTGCAGCAAGAATAAAAGCGATAATCTTTTTCATTTCTTTTTTTCCTCCTATTAAATTTTTTAAAAAAATGAAAGCAAAACTATATAAAAGCCCTTTTAAGGGATTTTATCTTATTTGTTCCAGCATGCAACCATATGGCCGCTGCTACGTTCCGTAAGTTCAGGGCATTCTTCCGCGCACCTGTCTGTTGCATATCTGCACCTGGTGCGGAACGGGCACCCCGTAGGCATATGTAATGGGCTAGGCACGTCACCTTCAAGAATGATTCTGTGGCGCTCCCTTGCAATCTTAGGATCCGGAATCGGCACAGCCGACATCAAAGATTCTGTGTATGGGTGCTGCGGGTTTTCGAAAAGCTCGTCCGAATCAGCCATCTCAACAATTTTGCCCAGGTACATAACCGCAATACGCTTTGATATATGGCGCACCACCAGAAGGTCATGGGCAATAAACAAATATGCCACGCCCAGCTTTTCCTGCAGGTCCTCGAACATATTTATAACCTGCGCCTGAATACTTACGTCCAGGGCCGAAACAGGCTCGTCGCAGACTATAAACTTAGGGTTCACAGCCAGTGCTCTGGCAATACCTATACGCTGCCTCTGGCCGCCCGAAAATTCATGGGCATAGCGGCGCGCGTGTTCTGCATTAAGGCCCACCAGTTCCATAAGCGAAAGAACCTTTTCTCTTCGCTCGGTTCTGTTTTCGTAGAGCTTGTGCACATCCAAAGGCTCTCCGATTATGTCTTCAACAGTCATACGCGGATTTAATGATGAATAAGGGTCCTGGAAAACCATCTGCATTTTCTTTCGCATCTGCATGATGTTTTTCTTTGAAACTTCCTCACCGTCAAAAATAACCTTGCCGCTTGTAGGCTCGTAAAGGTGAAGCATCGTTCTTCCTACTGTGGTTTTTCCGCAGCCTGACTCTCCTACCAGGCCAAGGGTTTCGCCTGCGTTTATTTCGAAGCTTACCCCATCCACAGCCTTAAGCGTGAGTTTTTTAAAATTATCCCGTACAGCAAAATGCTGTTTAAGGTCCTGAACCTGTACTAATGCATCCGACATTATTCAGCACCTCCTTTTTCATTATCATTCATGCATTCTGCCTTCACATTCATCCAGCATGAGGCAAAATGTTCGTCATTTATTTTCATTTCCTCAGGGATTTCTTCCAGGCATATCTTCATGCATTCATCGCACCTTGCGCTGAACGCGCAGCCCTTAGGCATACTCAGCATATTAATAGGCGTGCCCGCGATAGGGATAAGCTTTTTCTTCATGTTGTTTATGCTAGGGATTGAACGAAGAAGCCCCTTTGTATATTCATGTTTTGGGTTGTAGAAAATCTCGTCTGCAGTGCCCCTCTCACAGATACGGCCGCCATACATAACAATGATGGATGTGCACATGTCTGCTATAACACCGAGGTCGTGCGTAACGATAATAATGGCCATGCCAAGCTTTTGCTGAAGTTCCTGCATAAGCTCTAATATCTGGGCCTGGATTGTAACATCAAGGGCCGTGGTAGGCTCGTCTGCAATCAGGATATCCGGTTCGCAGGCCAAGGCCATGGCAATCATCACCCTCTGGCGCATGCCGCCCGAAAGGCTGAACGGATACTGCTTAAGGCGCTTTTCAGGATCGGTTATGCCTACAAGGTTAAGGAGCTCAACCGACCTTGCTTTGATCTCATCGCCTTTTTTTTCTGTGTGGAGGCGGATGGCCTCTTCTATCTGGTTGCCTACTGTGTATACAGGGTTCAGGGAAGTCATCGGGTCCTGGAAAATTATGGAGCAGCATTTGCCTCTGAAGGCCGCCATCTTCTTTTCATTCCATTTAGTGATGTCTTCGCCCTTGTATAAAATTTCGCCTTCTTTGATGTAGCCGTTTCCAGCCAGAATCTGCATTATTGAATAAGCCGTAACGCTCTTTCCCGAGCCGGATTCACCAACTATACCAAGCACCTCTCCCCTGTCAAGGTTGAAGGAAACACCGTTTACTGCCTGCACCTCACCCGAATCGGTTCTGAAAGCGGTATGCAGATTTTTTACACTTAATAAAATATTATTCTCATCCATATCGTCACCTCTTCAGTTTAGGGTCAAACGCATCCCTAAGGCCATCGCCCAGCAGGTTAAGGCTTAAAACAATAAGACAGATCATAACAGCCGGGAAAATAAGCTTGTATGGGTAGCTCTGAAGGCCCTCACGGGCGGCATTTGCCAGCGAACCCAGCGATGGCATAGGAGCCTGCACACCAAGTCCCACGAATGAAAGGTAGCTTTCCGTGAAAATTGCCGACGGAATCTGAAGCGCCGTGCTTATGATGATAACCGACAGGCAGTTAGGAAGCATATGCTTTCTTATGATGTGGCCCTTCTTTGCGCCGATGGACTGAGCAGCCAGGATGTATTCGTTTTCTTTTATTGAAAGAATTTCCGCCCTGATAAGCCGCGCCATGCCGACCCAGTACAGGCAGCCGAATACAATGAACAAAGATATCATGTTGGTGCCAAGGCTTGCAAGGAACGAGCCGCTCTTAAACGAAAGCACTGTCTGCAGCACAACAGACAAAAGGATGATAACCAGCATATCGGGGAGCGAATATATTATGTCCACGATACGCATCATAACAAGGTCGGTTTTGCCGCCGACGTACCCCGCAATGCTGCCATATATCATTCCTATTATCAAAACTATTATGCTGGCAAAGAAGCCAACCACAAGCGAAACTCTTGTTCCGTAAATTACACGTATGAAATAGTCACGGCACTGCTCGTCTGTTCCGAAGATGTGCGGAAAACGATAGTTGCCCTCGGCTATATATTCCTGTTCTGCCTCGCTGTAGGTGAATGGGGCCAGGTTCTTTGCGCCCTTGTCACGCTTTCCATTTACGGAAAGGATTTCTGCATAGCCATAAGGCACGATGGCAGGAGCCACAATTATGGTTCCGATTATCAGCACCAGGACAATAATACTTGCAACAGCCAGGCCGTTTTTGAAAAGCCTTCTCATGCCATCCTTAAAGAAGGTGGTGCTTTCGCTCATGACATCCTGCTGGCGTTTTTCGTCATCTGTTGCCTTTTCAAATTTCTTTAGGTCGATCTGAAGACTGAAAGGAACTTTTTTCGGTGTTGCGTTTGGATCGTATGACATATCTTTTTGCTCCTTTCTAGTCATATTTGATACGTGGATCCACGACTTTGTAGAGAAGGTCGCAGATAAGGTTTGCGAAAACCATCAGAACCGCCAGGAAAATCGTGGTGGCCATGATCATCGTGTAGTCACGGTTTCCTATGGCCGACACAAACTTGCTGCCGATTCCGCCTATTGTGAATACTGTTTCTACTACCATGGAACCTGTGATTATGTATGCAATTTCAGGTCCTGCGTATGTGATTATAGGAAGAAGGGAATTTCTTAGGGCATGCTTGAAAATGATTTTCCATTTTTTCACACCCTTTGCGCGGGCTGTTCTTATGTAGTCCTGCGACAGTGCATCAAGCATACTTGTTTTTGCAAGACGCGTCGTATACGCCATAGGATACGCGCAGAGCGCTGCCACCGGAAGCACATAGCTTACCTCGTTTGCACTCCACACAGGGAACCACCCGAGCTTTATGGAAAATACCAAAAGAAGAAGCGTCGCCAGAATGAACGACGGGACTGCCGTGAACAACGTGGACAGGAAGATAATCACCCTGTCCGGCCATCGGTTACGCATAAGCGCGGCAATACTTCCCAGAATGGTTCCCAGCACCAAAGCAATAGACACAGCCAAAAGACCGATTTTGCAGGATATAGGGAACGATTCTGCTATTATTGTGGTGATTTCGCGGCCGTTCTTCAAGGAAACACCGAAGTCGCCATATAAAATAATATTCTTCATGTACAGACCAAACTGTACGATAATTGGTTTGTCAAGATTATAACGTTCGTTCAAGGCCTGAACTGTTGCTTCCGAAAGCGCCTTTTCCCTGTTGAATGGACCGCCCGGAACCGCGTTCATCAGAAAGAACGTGATAATGCAGATAAGTAATACAGTAACGATAGCAAGTATTACTCGTTTTATAATATATCTGACCACTAAAAATACTTCCCTTCTATAATATAGTTTCAAAAATACCAAAAACTAACCGCAAAGTTGCGATTTGTTTTTCATTGTACCCCACATTACCCCTTTGCACAAGGCAAAAATTCTCTGCCAGATATTTTTAAAAGCTTTTTAAAAATATTTTAAAATTTAAGAATCCCTTTAAAACTCTGCGTTATTCAGCCTCCAGCACACCGGCAAGCGAATTATCCGTCACGAAATTATTTTCGCTGTAAAGAATAAGGCAGTCCGTTATGCTGTTTTCATCTATCAGCTTATAAAGATCATCGCTGTAATAGCGCGGGTCCACTATCGTAATCGTGTGATAATAAGGAAGCAGGAACTGTATAAAGGTATTTGCATAGGAATCCTTTAAAATTAAAAGATTCCGCGAATTGTCGATATTGGTTTTTATGTTTATCAAAGGATAGTTTCCCCCTAAGAAAACCTCGTATTTATCTTTTGTATCAAGGGCGGCAGAGCTGTATATCGTGGCTGATTTTTTGTTGTCCTGCACATATTCAACCACATATTCAAGAGTTGTGCTCATGGCCTTTTCACCCGTTCCCGCTCCTTCACTTAGTTCAGAGGCGGCGCTTCCTGTAACAGGCACATATATTTCTATGCTGTCCTTCACATACGAAGCACCGGAGCTGGAAGCCAGCGTCCCCGAAAAGCTTTCTGTAACTGTCATTATTTCATAGTCAGTCTCAGATGCATCCACATCAAGCGCATCAGCCATAGCATCAAAAGCGTATTTTGCGCCAAGGCTCTTCCAGTGATGGTCGCTCTTGTAATACAGTTCCTCATACTTATGGGCCTTTAAGGCATCGGTCACATCCACAAATTTAAGGCTTCCTGAAACCGCATTTTTTATTCTTTCTATTATTTCTGTTTCATCCAGGCAAGGAGCGTCGTTTGGAAGAAGCTGGTCGCACACGCACTCGGCCCCCGGTATCATGGTCATCACAATGTTTACGCCTTCAAGCTCCCCGGCAAAGGCATTTATTGCATCAAGGTTTGCCGTGAAGGATTCCTCGGATGGCTCGTCTGGTACTTCAAGCAAATATCCCTCTTTTCCCAGATAAACGCCGTTTGATTCCACCTTACCCGAAATCCTGTCTATAAAAAGCTTTAGAGATATCCATGCATCCCTTAAGAAAAATTGGTCGCTCGTAAAGTCCTCTGCCTGCTCGGCAAATTTTCCTGAGGTTACGCTGTCCATGGAAAATACAGGCGCAGTGGTAAGCACCCGGTTTTCGTTTTCCGAAAAGGTTTTTTCGTGGTCAAAAATCAGGAAAATATCGGCGATAATAATTATAGCTGCAAAGATAATAAAAATCGCCAGCCTCATGGACCTTGTCCCTATATGATGTTTTTTTAAATTCGTTTTTCTGTCCATTAAAATCTGAAGTAAAGGAATGGGTTATATGTTGCATTAACCAGAAATGCCATACTTGCCACAAACACCAATGCCATGCACAGAACTCCTATCACCCGTCCTGTCTTTCCTGCCCGCTTCGAAAGCCTTTCAAAAAGTATTTTTACAAGCGGCGTGGAGCATGCCGCGCATATAATCAGAAGCACCAGGTTTGTGGATAAATAATAAAGCGACGTGCTGTCAAAAAATGCTGTTCCGAAGCCGCCTGCCCCCGATTTTATCGTTTCCCCTATCATGGAAAGGTCCGTCATTGCAAAAAGGAGCCAGCCAAAGGTAAACACAACCATCGCATATAAGTGTCTTAAAAAAGCAGGGAGCTTTTTAAGCACATTTCCAATCGCGTATTTTTCGAGCACTATTAAAATGCCGTAATATATTCCCCAAAGGATAAAATTCCAGGCAGCCCCATGCCACAGGCCCGTAAGGAGCCACACTATCATTGTGTTTCGGATGGTTTTTGCCGTGCCATTTCTGTTTCCGCCTAAAGGTATATACAGATATTCCCTGAACCAGGTTCCAAGGCTTATGTGCCACCTGCGCCAGAATTCCGTGGCGCTTTCGGAAATATATGGGTAGTTAAAGTTTTCGACAAATTCAAAGCCCATCATTTTTCCAAGGCCCACTGCCATATCGGAATATCCCGAAAAGTCGAAATAAAGCTGGAATGTGTATGCCACGACACCAAGCCATGTCGTAAATACAGCCCTTTCATCAGCTGCCGTTGCAAACACAGCATCGAAAAGAAGGCCTGCATTGTTGGCCAAAAGCACTTTTTTACCGAGGCCTTTTATAAACCATGCTGTGCCATCGGCAATTTTGTCTATGCTGATTGTGCGTTTTTTAAGCTGTCTTTCGATATCTTCATAACGCACGATAGGCCCGGCTATCAGCTGCGGGAACATGGTAATGTAGGCACCGAAATTAATGATGTTTTTCTGCACCCGCACCTTTCCCCAATACACGTCAATCACATAAGAAAGAATCTGGAATGTGTAAAAAGAAATTCCTATCGGAAGTGACACGTTTGCCGCCTTTATATCCGACCCGAAAATAGAATTTATATTTTCAACAAAAAATCCGAAATATTTAAAGAATGCCAGAAGGCCTAAATCCACCACCACTGTAAATATAAATACAAAGCGACGCCGGCCCTCTTCACGCAGCGCATAAAGGTCTCCGAGCTGTATTCCCGCAAAATAATTGAAAGCGATGCTGAACATCATAAGGAGAACATATACCGGCTCTCCCCAGGCATAGAAAATAAGGCTTGCAATTAAAAGCAGCAGGTTTTTAGCCTTCCACGGCACTATATAATATAAGATTAAAGTCACCGGCAAAAATATTACCAGAAAGAATATGCTGCTGAAAAGCAATTGTCTCTCCTTACTTCAGTGCCTTTTTAAAGGCAGAATCTATTGCATCGGCATTTTCATGCACTACATAAAGAATATAATTTCCCTGCACATCCAAAACCGCGTTTTCACACAAAGAAAGCTGCTCGGGCGCATAGCCTTCGAAAATTCCAATCTGCGTGCTCTGTCTTTCAAGGCACGCTTCCTCAACCTCCTCGGCCTGCGAAACATCCTTCACCTTAACTATCAGAAGCTCTTCTGCGTCCATATTGGAAATCGGGAAATACAAAACCACCGATTCATAGTCTGCTGCATTAAGCCCATAATATTTTTTGAAAATCCTGTCTGTGCTTAAGGATGCCCTGTCTGTCACAAAGCCATTCACAACATAAGGCGAAACCTCGTCCATAAGCTTTGTGCTTTCCGAGGCTCCCCCTGTATAAATAACAATGGCAATAATAACCCCTATCACCATCACTATGCTTATAATCTGTAAAAACCTTGCCCTGAATCTCATACTTTTAAGCCGCTTTTATTACAATTCCAAAAGCCCGTCTTTGGCTGCTGCCTTTAAAATTTCCTCGCCCCACAGAGGGTAATATCCATATTCAAAATGCACACCATCATCTATATAAAGTTCCTGATGCGCTAATGTTATATCTGTCATGTCTATATAGCCTATGCCTTTTTCACGGCACATTTCTTCTATGCTCACGTTCCATTCTTCGGCAAGCTCCCAGCGCGGCGCTTCTGCTTCCCATGTCCATTCCTGAGTAGGAATCATGGAATTTACATAAATTTTCGTGTTCGGCAGCCGGTTCTTTAGCTCGTCGATATAAATTTCAAATTCTGCTATATATTCTTCTGCAGTCCACCATGGGTCTTCAACATCTGTATAGACCTGGCCTAAGTCATTTATTCCATAGGAAATAATCATCATGCGCGGGTTTATCACGCTAAGGTCCTCGTAATATTCGGGTATCGCCCGTATGGTATCTCCGGACCTGGCAAAAACGTGGTTCGAATCCAAAAGCTCATACTGGCTGAAATATATAACCCTGGAATCACCCAGTGCGCAGAGGTCAAGTTTATTAAGCTCTGTCCATGGGTCAATTTCGCCGGAATCTATTTTGGCTATATAAGCATCAAGGCTTTCACTGTCTGCAGACAGAACAGATGCGCTTCCTGTGCCGGCATCGCTTAAATATTCTGTCAGGACCGCGGTCGCCCAATAAGGGTAAAATTCCCTCATCATATGGATGCCGTCTTCGTCGTAGTAATAGTAATATTCATCCGCAAGGTCGGATATATCCACATATCTCCAGCCATATTCCGCACAGTTTGCCTTTATTCTTTCGTTCCATTCAGGAATCTGCGACCAGGAATAGCTGGTCTCAAGACCGGCTTCCGTCGCCGGCAGGATAGAATTGATGTAGATATAAGAATCCGGCAAAGCTTCGTTAAGCTTTTCCATCCAGTCGTTAAGCTCATCTATGTACTGGTCCACATTTTCCCAGTACCAGGTATTATTTATGTCATTCAGGCCCACCGCGATTACAAGAATGTGCGGATTAATGGCCAGAATAGTGTCTATATAATCTTCCAGGTTTCTTAATGTCAGGCCGCCTTCTGCCAGCACACGGCTGTCATCCATATATCCATAGGTGCTGAAGCCCACCACACGGGAATCTCCATAAAAGACTGTGTTCAGCTCCTTCAAATCTTTCCAGACCTCGTCCGGGTTTTCCGAAAGCTCCTCTTTTATTTTGGCAATCTGGTTTGCGCGCTGCGAATCAAAAATCCTCTGCTCAATCTCCGCCGTATCAAGGCTCTCCATCTTCTGGATATACGCTCTTCCCTCTGCGGCTTCTGCTTCTTTGCGGTTTCCTTCAGAGCCCGCAATCAGCACCACAACAAGAACAACAACTATCACTACGATAGCTGCCAGTAATATCAATCTTCTTTTTGCTGCCGTCCTGGATACTTTTTTCACTATTTTTTATATGCCACTCAGCCCAAGGCCCCCTTGTGCAAAGGGGGCTGTCACGCGGCACGCGTGACTGTGGGATTGTCAACCGCCTTTATACAATAACTGCCTTCACTACGCCATATGCCATATCAGCCACACTTATCGCAAAAACGATGGCACATATAAGCACAAACAGCCACGGCTTCATGGCATTTGCCATCTTGTGTAAAAGCGGTGCAAAAACATATATCACCAATAAGGCCAGAATTCCGAAAACGATCACCGACCTAAGGCACACAAACCCTCCAAGGTTTAAGGATGCCAGAATTTCCAGTCTGTAATTCCACAGCCTTTCTCCGCCCGAAAGCGAATAAAAACCAAGGCCCAGAACAAACTGGATTATTCCGCCTGCCGCGGCCCCTATAAGAAACACAAACCACGGCTGCTTTTTCAGGTACCTGAGCACAGCAAACATAAGCACGGCCGATATTCCGTACATAAGCACCCACGGCCCGAAGCCGTCCCCTGCCCACAGAAATGTTTTAAAGCTTAAATTTGCCCATTGGAAAATGGATTCATAGATAAAACCGGCGACGCTTCCCAGCACAAAAACACCAAAGAAAATTCCAAGAAGTCTTCCATGCCCGGTTTCATATTCGTTGTTCAGATACTTTTTTATCATGCTTTGGATTTCACGGATAAGATGCCCACCGGCTTAAATCAGCCGGTGAGCATCGGTTAAATTATTATTTTATTATTTTGTCAGATAATTGCAGCATTCCATGGCTGCTATTCTGCCCGAGTTAAGTGCCCAGCTCATTGTGGAGCCCGGGTTGTAGAAACAGTATTCTCCTGCGAATACACCTGCAGAATCTGTGCCGCATCCGTAAAGGCCCGGCATAACCTTGCCGTCCATGCCTATAACTTCCATGTTGCAGTTAACCTTGATGCCGCCAAGCGTTCCATATCCTGACGGGAAGTGGCGTGCCACATAATACTTGTCGCCGGTGATTGGGCGCAGGTAACGGGCAGGCTTAAGGAAGTCTGCATCATAGCCGCCTGCAAAGCTGTTGTAGCGCTCAATCGTCTTTACAAGGTTCTCGTAATTGATGCCGGTTACTTTTGCAACCTCTTCAAGAGAATTGCACACCCAGAAGTTCTGCTCTTTATCTTCTGCTGTGTCGTCTCTGTATTTAACGCCCATGCCGCTGCTGAATACCGAGTTCTCTGCTGCGCTTTCTGCGCCTGCAAAGTAAAGCTCCATTTCGTAGTCGAAGCGGTCAAGGTCCTTTATGCCATGGTGATATGTAATATAATCAAGACCATGCTCTTTAAGGTAATCTATTCCATACTGGCCCATAATGGTGAAGGCCCTGTGGCCTGTCTGCGCCATGATGGTATTTCCTGTAAAGGTAGTATTGTTCATGATCCTTTCATTTGTCACACGTTTTCCTTCGATGTTAACCATGATGGTTGAAGGCTGGCGCATCGTTTCGGAAAGAGTTTTGAACACGTCTGTGGTTCCCGGTGTGTTATAAATCATTTCCATGCTGATGGCGCCCTGGGCACCGCCTGCATCCCACACCATGTTGATGCCGTCGCCGTCTATGCCCGGGATTCTGAAGGTGAACATGTCACGGCCCCACACCCAGCCCATGTATTTTTCGATCATTTCAACGTTGTTGCCAATACCGCCTGTGCCCACGATAACTGCGTCACAGTAAATATCATATTCATTTCCTTCAGGCCCTATAACAGTAACGCCGCAGATTCTGTCTCCATCCTTTATAAGCTTTTTAGCTGATGAATAAAATCTGAAATCCACGCCCAGGTCAGCTGCATATTCCGTAACCTTTTTGATCATATATGTTGCCTGGCGTTCTACAGGTTTTGTAGCCCCCGGAAGCTTTATCATGTGCTGTGTTGCGTGGCTGTCCTGGAAATATTTGTAAGCTCCTAAAAATTCGATGCCCTTTTCTTCTATCCATTCCACTGTGCCGGCGCTCATATTAAACCAGCGGCGCACCGTGGCTGCATCTGCCTTCCAGTGGGTATATTCCATAAAGTCATTGAAGGCATCATCCTTTGTCCACTCATACATCTGGTCTCTCTGATATTTGCTTTCCACTGCAAAGAAAGCCATGCCCATATTGGCCGCACCACCCGTGGTGCCCGACTTTTCAATACATATTACAGAAAGGCCAAGCTCTGCTGCCTGCGTTGCTGCTGCAAGGCCGCTCATGCCGCCGCCCACAACGACCACATCCACTGCAGCGTTTTTGGAAAATTTCTTTCTGTTCTTAACCTTTTTTGCATCCTCTCCGGATTTAAGCTTTTTGCAGATGCCATTTGAGCAGCGCTTTCTTATAAGGTGGTTTTCCCATTCCTTTGAAAAATCCGTAACAGACTTAAGCACTGCTTCTGCTGCCTTCACTGCAAAATCGCAGCCCTTTGAATCGATAATAACCGAGAGAAGGTCCTTAAGAAGTTCTATATCGCCCTTCTGTCCTTTTCCTTCTGTTATATCGTTTATTATTGTGTAAATCTGGTTCATTCCATTGCGGCACATAACTTCAAGACCGCAATTGTTCATGCGTGCTGTATCAGCCACATTCTTTGCCCAGTCAACAGGACAGAATTTTTTTCCTTTAGAATCTTTATCAAGCTGTTTAACTTCCGGAAGAAGTTTTAAATTGCAATCACACTTCATTTCTAAATCCTCCGCCTCTTTTATTTATTCTCTGCTGCGTCTTTAGAATAGCTTGTCCACAGCTTTACTTCTTCGATGTCGCATCTTAAATCGCACTGCATGCACCTGCCTGATTCGCATTTTGCCTGCTTTGCTGTAAAGCCTGTGCTTATCGGTGCAAAATCCGCTTTTCTGACATCTGCTTCTCTTTCCTTCATCTCTTCGCGCGGAATATTAGGGAAGTTTTTAACTTCGCCAATGAAAGGATTTCTCTTTCTGCTAACCAGGGTTTCGTCTATGTTGCCGTCACCGCCTAAGTATTTGTCCATAAGCTCTGCCACATCTCTTCCGCCTGCTATTGCGTCGATAACGAATTTTGTGCCGGTGATAACATCGCCTGCCGCAAACACGCCTTCAACCGATGTTGTGTATTCGCTCTTTCCGGTCTTAGGGTCGATAGGATAGCCGAAACGGTTAAGCTCCAGGCCAAATTCGCTTGTAAGGCCTGTCACCTGACCGGCAGCGAAAACGATGGAATCACATGGGATAACATAGCTTGAATCCGGAACCGGATCTTCCACAAGGGCTCTCGTTTCTTTATCAAAGTAGAAGCTGTTGATTTTGTGAACTAAAAGGCCGGTAACCTTTCCGTCACCCTGGATTGCTTCATTTGAATGGCTGTCGAATAACACTGCTCCTTCAGAAACTGCCGAATCTCTTTCATCTTCTGATGCCTGTGAAGCATCCTTTTCAAGGCAGACCACATTAACCTTTTTGCCCATACGGATAAGTGTTCCCGCTACGTCAAAGGCCACATTTCCGCCGCCTATGATATTAACTGTTTCCCCGAGGTCGATTTCCTTATTAAGTCTCTGTGCCTGAAGAATTTCCAGTGCCGAATAAACCTGAGGAAGATCTGCGCCAGGAAGATAATTTAGCTTCTTTCCGATGCTTGTTCCTATTGCCACAAGCACTGCATCATATTTTTCTTTAAGCTCTGCTGCGTTTTTAACCGCCTGTCCGCATTTGATCTTCACGCCGCTGTCTTCTATAACCTTGATTTCATCCAGAACAGCCTTTGTAGGAATCCTGTATTCAGGCATGCCTGATGTCATATGGCCGCCCGGGATATCCTTTGCTTCGAATACTGTAACTGCGTGGCCTTTTTTGCGGAGGTAATAAGCTGCCGTAAGGCCGCATGCGCCTGCGCCGATAACAGCAACCTTCTTTCCGGTCGACTTTGCGGACTTGATATATTTCTTCTTCCAGCTTTCTGTCTTGTCATGTTCAGCTGCATAGCGTTTTAAGTTTCTGATGGAAACAGGGCTGTTAAGCGCGCCATGCTTGCAGCCTCCTTCGCAGCGGTTGTTGCATACAAGGCCAAGTGCGTGTGGGAACGGCACCTTTTCTCTTATTATGCCCACTGCGCTGTCGCAGTCTCCTTCATGGATTGCGCGTATATATGCAGGAATATCTATATGTGCAGGGCATTCTGCGCTGCACGGAATCAAAGCTTCTTCTCTTGGGATGTCTGTTCTGAAGATTCCTTCCATATCTGTCAGGGCTCCGGTAGGGCAAACCTCCACGCAGGCCGAGCAGAAACGGCAGTTAGAGCTGTCTAAAGGAAGGTCTTTGTATGTTCCCACATAAACCTCGCTTCCTTTTCTGTTATAACGAAGAACATTTGCGCCTCTAAGGTTTACGCATGCCCTTACGCAGCGTCCGCACTGTATACAGCGTTCCATTTCCCTGTTTATCACAAGGTTTTTATTGTTGATTGAATTCGTTGTCCTGTGAATATGGCGCAGGCGGTTGTGGATAACACCTGTGTACTGCATAAGAGTCTGAAGCTCGCATTTTCCGTATGCCTTGCATCCGGTGCAGTCTGTAGGGTGCTCTGCTAAGATAAATTCCAGAGCCGTGTTTCTTATGCGCTGCACTTCTTTTGTGTCCGTGTGCACGCGCATCCCATCGGCTGCCTTAGTTTCGCAGGCCTTCATAACGCCCTTTTCACCCTCGATTTCAACAACACAAAGGTTACAGTTTCCCTGAACAGGAAGGTCAGGGTGTGTGCAGATGTGCGGAATATAAATTCCATTTGAAAGGGCTGCTTCAAGTATGCTCTCTCCCTTTTCACAAAGCACTTCCTTACCATCGATAGTAAATTTGATCTTTGCCATAACAATCTCCTAATTTTTTTAAATCATCTGTAATGCACATGCAGATTTTCATGTGCCCAGTCTTCTCCAAGTTCAGCCAGAATCTGCGTTGCCACAGGGTTAACCTCTGCCTGCTTGAAGATGGCATTCTTATCAACATTATGAAGCCCTTCTCCACGGGCTGTCTTAACCTCCCTCACAGAATGAGGCTGGCCTGCGCCTGCCACGCAGCCGCCGCGGCATGTCATAACCTCGATCAGGTGATAAAAAGCCTTACCCTCTTCAATGTCCTTTAAAAGCTTCTTCACATTAACCAGGCCATTCACAATAGCAATCTTTATTTCCTGACCATCTACTGTCAGATGTCCCTCGCGGAAATCATCGTAGCCTCTTATGCCCGACTGCTTGATAACAGAAAGGCCATTAACGGATTTATCCGGCAGGCAGTATCTTGCCACTGCCTCTGCCACACCGCCGGTCACGCCATAAATATCGCCTGCGCCCGAACCAAGGCCGAAAGGAAGCTCCGGTGCTTCAGGCACCAGGCTCGGAAGGATAATTCCTGTTTCCTTGATCATGTCGATAAGCTCCACTGTTGTAAGCACAAGGTCCACATCCGGTTTTCCGTCGTGAATAAACTCTTCTCTTCTGGCCTCCATCTTCTTGGCCGTGCAAGGCATAATGGCTATATGGAATGTAGTCTTTCCGTCTGCCTTATCCTTTTCCGCATATTTTGCTCTTAAAACGCTTGCAAACATCTGCATAGGTGATTTGCAGGTGGAAATATTTGCAAGATATTTAGGATTTTCATTTTCAAGATACTTAACCCATGCAGGGCAGCACGAGGTAAACATCGGGAAAGGACCGCCTGCCTTTACGCGGCTTAAAAATTCCTGTGCCTCACTGATGGTTGTAAGGTCTGCTGCAAAGGTTGTATCAAAAACTTCATCCACTCCCATAAGCCTTAATGCGCTTACGAGCTTTCCAATATAATTGGAAGAAGACGAATCGCCAAAAGCCTCGCCCACTGCCACACGCACTGCCGGTGCTATCTGCACAACCACGCGCTTGTTTGGATCGTGCAGTGCACGCCATGCGGTTGAGATTTCATTTTTAACTGTTATTGCGCCCGTTGCACATACGGCTGCGCACTGTCCGCAGCTTACGCAATGGGTCTCTGATAATTTTTTATCAAACGCAGGCATAACGCGAAGCTTAGAGCCCCTCTTTGCAAAGTCTATTGCATTTATGCCCTGCTTTTCCTCGCACACGCGCACACAGTCGCCGCAGAGAATACACTTGTTAGGGTTCCTCACAACTGCAGGCGATGATGTATCCAGCTCCATAGGCTCTCTTGTGTCTTTAAAGCGCACCTGTCGTATGCCGAACTGCTGTGCCAGCCTCTGAAGGTGGCAGTTGCCGCTCTTGTCGCAGACCGTGCAGTTGCAGTCGTGTGAAGCCAGCAAAAGCTCTAATATCATTCTCCTGTGCTTTAAAAGCCTTGCTGAGTTTGTCTTTAAAACAAGACCATCCTTAGGCTTCATCGAGCATGAAGTGTCTATCTTTCCCTTGTCATCTTCCACCACACACATACGGCATGCGCCGTAAACCGAAAGTTCTGAATAATAGCAGAATGTAGGGATATCTATTCCCATCTTACGTATAACTGAAAGCACATTCGGTTCATCATCAAAGGTAACTCTTTTACCGTCGATATACATTGTTCCTTTTGGCATTCGAATCACTCCTTTCTAATTGCGCCGAACGGGCATGCTTCCATGCAGGCGCCGCACTCAACACAGATATCCTGGTTGATGCTGTGAGGCTGTTTAACCTCGCCTGTTATTGCTTCCATCGGGCATCCTTTTTTACACTTTCCGCAGCCCTTGCAGATAGAAGGGTCTATCACAAGGCCTTTTTTCTTTCCGTTGCAATGCGGGCAGTGCTTATCAACTATATGAGCCAGATATTCATTTCTGAAATATTTAAGTGTCGATAAAACAGGTTTGCAGGCCGTCTGTCCGAGACCGCAAAGTGCAGTCTCTGTGATTGTGGTTGCAAGCTCTTCTAAGAGGTCAAGGTCTTCTAATGTTCCCTCGTTGTGGATTATGCGCTCTAATATTTCAAGCATGCGCTTTGTGCCTTCACGGCACGGCACGCATTTTCCACAGCTTTCATTCTGGGTGAAGTTCATAAAGAACCTGGCCACTTCCACCATGCAGGTGTCTTCGTCCATTACAACCAGTCCGCCCGAACCTATTATGGCGCCCACACTCTTTAATGAATCAAAATCCAGAGGAAGGTCCATATGTTCTTCAGTCAGGCACCCGCCCGAAGGACCGCCTATCTGAACTGCCTTGAATTTCTTTCCGTCTGCCACACCGCCGCCTATATCATAGATAATTGTGCGAAGCGTGGTTCCCATAGGAACCTCCACAAGGCCCGTATTCACAACATTTCCCGTAAGGGCAAAGGTCTTTGTGCCAGGTGATTTTTCCGTGCCGATGGATTTGTACCAGTCTGCGCCGTTTAAGATAATATTGGCAACATTTGCATATGTTTCTACGTTATTTAAAACAGTTGGCTTTTCCCAAAGGCCCTTGTCCACCGTACGCGGCGGCTTAACTCGAGGCATGCCTCGTTTTCCTTCGATGGAAGCCGTAAGGGCCGAGCCCTCTCCGCATATAAATGCACCTGCGCCGCGGCTTATCTGAAGGTCAAAATTGTATCCGCTTCCTAAAATATTGTCGCCTAAGAGGCCGGCTTCTGTTGCCTTTTGAATAGCAATATTAAGGCGCTTTACGGCCAGCGGATATTCTGCACGCACATAAATATATCCATAATGTGAGCCCGTTGCTATGGCAGCAATTGTCATACCTTCAATCAGCGCGTGCGGGTTTCCTTCCATAACGCCACGGTCCATAAATGCACCAGGGTCGCCTTCGTCGCCGTTGCACACGACATATTTTATTTCATCACTGTGTTTTCTTACGCTTTCCCACTTAACGCCTGCCGGGAACCCGCCGCCGCCGCGGCCTCTGAGCCCTGAATCCGAAATTGTTTTGCAGATATCTTCAGGTGTAAGTTCAAACAAAGCCTTATATGTTCCCGAATATCCACCCGTGGCGATATATTCATTTATATCCTCTGCATCGCATATTCCACAGTTCTTAAGAACAAGCTTATGCTGGTGCTTGTAGAACGGAATATCTTTTGCATCCTTCGCCTTCACACCGTTTGCTTCATAAAGCAGGCGGTCTATGCATTCTCCGTTAAGAATAGTCTTCTCAACGATTTCCTCACAATCTTCAGGCTTTACATGGGTATACAAAATACCAAGCGGCTGAATATCCACAAGCGGTCCCTTTTCACAGAAGCCGTGGCATCCGCATTTTTTCATATTAACAGAATTTCCGTTATCGCAAAGGCATGGTGTGCCGTCGTCCTCGAAGCGTAAATTCACAGCAACATCTAAGCCCTTTTCCTTGCAGATATCACATAATTTCTGGTAAACATTTAAAGATCCGCTGGCAATACAGCCTGTGCCCGCGCAGACAACCACATTTGTTTTTACAGCTTCCCTGGCAAGCCTTGCCTTTTCAGCAAAAACAGGGAATGTTTCTCTGGTGAATCTATTCATTTGATGCTGCCTCCTTTGCGCGTATTTCTTCAAGAAGTGCGATTGCGCTTTCCGGGGTCATTTTGCCGTGGACCTCATCATTGATTGTGAGTGCCGGAGCGTGCGAGCATGCCCCCAGGCACGCAACTGTTTCAAGCGTAAAAAGAAGATCATCTGATGTTTTAGCATCGCCCTTAAGTCCAAGATATTCTTTTATCCCGTCATAGATAGGCTGGGATTTTCTTACATGGCAGGCTGTGCCGTTGCACACCTTGATGATATATTTGCCTTTTGCTTCTAATGAAAAGTTTTCATAGAATGTAGCAACGCTGTATGCTTTTGCAGGGCTTATCCCCAGCATGTCAGCGATTTTTTTGAGAACTTCAGGACTTATATATTTGTATTCTTCCTGAATGTCCTGAAAGATTGCGATAAGCTTTTCCGGCCGGCAGTCGTACCCTTCAACGATTTCGGCGGCCCTTTGAACCATATCGGCCTGATTAATCATAACAATTTTCCCCTTTATTTTATTTAAAAGTACCGGATATTTTTGTATTTAATATCCTGTCTTTTTTTTACGCAGGCAGTCAGCACATATATCAGCTGACCCTATATTTTCTTTTATACACACTTAAAAATATCTGCTCTCCTCATTGAAAGTTTCACAGATATTTTTTCGCTCACACTGAAGTATTATTATATAAAAAACCTTCACCACAAGCAAGTATATCTTTCAGGACAATAGACAAAAAAAGAAGCACTTTCATGCTTCTTTTTCTTATGTGCCCAGGGCCGGAATCGAACCAGCGACACGCGGATTTTCAGTCCGCTGCTCTACCAACTGAGCTACCGGGGCAAATATTCATTTTAAAAAACGTAGCGGGGGCAGGATTTGAACCTGCGACCTCCGGGTTATGAGCCCGACGAGCTTCCGGACTGCTCTACCCCGCGTCATTAAAAAACTAAAGCCGCTCAGCGGCTTTAAATGGGGGAAGGTGGATTCGAACCACCGAAGGCATTGCCAGCAGATTTACAGTCTGTCCCCTTTGGCCACTCGGGAATTCCCCCCTATTGAATGATGCAAGTTTCAAAGAACTTAATGGGACCTATAGGGCTCGAACCTATGACCCCCTGCTTGTAAGGCAGGTGCTCTCCCAGCTGAGCTAAGATCCCATAAACAGCTGCGGCCTATTGGTCGCTTACGGATTGCTACGCGCTACCCAGCTCCCGCAATCCTAGCTTCCCAAGACAACTTGGGTCGTTACGGATTGCTGCGTTCGCTTGCGCTCACTCCCGCAATCCTGTGCCCACTCGTCCTCCCGCATCCTAGCGGATGCTACGTCCTCGTGGACACTTGCTCGTCAAATAAAAATTTTTGTGCAAGCAAGCTTGCAAAAATTTTTATTTTCCTCGCAACGACCCAGATGAGACTCGAACTCACGACCTCCGCCGTGACAGGGCGGCGCTCTAACCAACTGAGCCACTGGGCCAAAATAAAGCAAAAAGGGCTTGCACCCTGAAAACCACATAGAATACCTAACTGTTTAAGACCAATACCGGCA
>R07__coassemble_185_pt1 | contig 25637 bp, 22 predicted proteins | sample R07__metabat2_low_PE_052 | metagenome-assembled genome bin R07
ACGAACCGATGCGGTATTCTTATGTACAGGTTGCCATGACAATACTAAGCAGCCGTAATACAGAAGATCGGGAATACAGACCGCTTGAATCAATCAGGGACAATTATCCTAAATATGTTGTTACGCGAAATGACCTGATTCAGCAGAGAAATGGGATTATCCATGTAAATATCGGACCATTTATGAGAGACGGCAGTATGTTTTGATGTTCGGAAACAATGAGAGAATAACAAAAACTGAAATGGCAAAACAGATAGGAAATTTTTTATGTTGTGAAAAATTTGGGAGTTTTTTATATTCAAAATATTGATTTATTCTCAACTTTACAATAATAAAATTAGTTTGTAATAAAAGTTGAGAATAAAGTTGAGAATAAAAGAGGTGTTCTAAATGAAAGACGGAAGGCAATCTTAAGAGAAATGAGAAATAATCCCAATATCACAGTTGAACAGCTTTCAGGGATGATGAGAATAAGCGCAACAGCTATAAACAATAATATTTCGATTTTGAAAAAGAACGGGTACATTGAAAGGATTGGATCAAACAAGCGCGGCTATTGGAAGGTCTATTAAGGCGGTGAAGAAGTGTTGAATAAAATCTCAAAGTGACATCCCAAATGTCACTATACATTTGATGATTTAATCATTTAATAAATCGATAATAATCAACGCATATGACAAAAGACATAGCAGGAAAGGAGCAACAAATGAACGAAAAAGCAAAACAATTTATGGAAGCATTGCAGGCAGACAAGGAACTGGAAAGTGCTTTTAAGCAGGCTCTGGAAGGAATCAAACCTGAGGAGCGGGCCGGAGCTGTCGTGAAATTTGCCCGGGAAAAGGGCTTTGAAATCAATGAGGAAGACCTGAACCCCGACGGACAGGAAGTCAATCTGGATGAGCTGGACAATGTGGCCGGTGGTGGCGTGTGCGGCTGCTCCATTTTTGGCGGCGGCGGCGGAACGGATTCCAATAACGGCAAAACCTACGGCTGTGCCTGCGTTGGCTATGGCCAGGGAGGAGATGGTAGTTCTTCCGATGCCAATTGTGCATGTATAGTCGGAGGCGTAGGCCAGGACCATACCCAGTGTGCTGGCATTGGGATGAACTGATCACTTGCTTTTAGATTTAACAAATGATATTGTTTCTATAATAGCACTTGTTAATAAAAAAGGTAAACATATGGGAACAGATCCTTTGCAGCCGCTTACTCTTGTGTGTAACGAAAATTATCCGGTTTTTTATATTGTTGCCTTTGACACAACTGATTTGAAAATTTTGAATATTGAAATCGGGCTGGATTGGGCAATGCTGATTGCTTTCTACCGTGGATACATGGATAGCGCAAAAGAAAGCCTCTTATACGAAAAATACGCTCACATGACAGACGACATAGATGTTATTGAAGCATACATTGTCTGAAATGCAGGGAAAACTATTTGAACTATCCGGAATCAAAGGCTATGACAGTGAGAAGTTCATTAAGGCTTTCATGAATTCTGAAATAGCAAAAGGTCTTGACGGTGAATTTGATTATATGCAATGGGCCGGAAAGGAATACATTTTCGAAAGAATGACTGAAGACTATCCTGAAGGATGCGTTGCAGGCGGAATCGTATATGACGATGAAACTTTATATTGGATCGGGTATATCTATAGATATTGGAATTTCTACACAGGAGAGACCAGTAAGACCATTTATAGGACGGCAGATGCGAAAACTATGAATGAGGTCTATTTGGGTTTTCATACATTGGATATTGAAGCCGCGATTGATCGATTAAGGCAAGTAAAATAGATTGCATGTCAGAACTTTTAGCCTTTGCAACGAAAGAATAAGGCTTTCACCATACTGTCGTATAAAATAGCAGGTGAGTGGATAAAGTGACGAGGGTGTCAATAGGGATGGGAGGCACTTCCACGCGTACGGCACGCGTACTATAAAAAAGACACAGCAGGAAAGGAGTAACAAATGAACGAAAAAGCAAAACAATTTATGGAAGCATTGCAGGCAGACAAGGAACTGGAAACCGCTTTTAAGCAGGCTCTGGAAGGAATCGAACCTGAGGAGCGGGCTGGAGCTGTCGTGAAATTTGCCCGGGAAAAGGGCTTCGAACTCAGCGAAGCAGATCTGATTCCAGATGGACAGGAAGTCAACCTGAATGAGCTGGACAATGTGGCCGGAGGCGGCGGCTGCGGCTGTGCATCTTTTGGCGGCGGCGGCGGAACGGATGCCGACGATGGCAAGACCTACGGCTGCGCCTGTGTTTCCTATGGGCAGGGAGGAGACGGAAGCGCCGAGGTTAGCAATTGTTATTGTTTATTAGTCGGTGTTGGGACAGATTAAGGAGACAGAGGGCGCCAGGGGACGGTTCTCTGGCACCTCGATACTAAAATGAAAGGAACATATGAGTTTTGCTTCTATAAATATCATACAAGAACGAAAAATGAAAAAAAGGATTATTTCAATAGCGCTCATAATTACTCTTATTTTTGCTACGCTATGTGGTTGTTCATCGAAAAATAATAAAACTTGCGAATATGCAGATCAATATATTGAACTGCATTTGCATCTTGATGGTGCTATTACTGTCGATATAGCAAAGAAGCTTGCTGACATTCAGAACATTACGCTTCCTTGCGATACGGATGAAGAGCTTGAAAAACTGCTGACAGTCCCATCGGATTGCACAAGTTTAAATGATTTTCTGGAATGTTTTGAGCTGCCGGTTTCCTTGATGCAGACGTATGACGGATTAAAGGAAGCGGCATATCTTGTGGCTGAGGATATGAAAAATCAAGGTGTTATTTATGCCGAAATCCGCTGGGCACCTCAGCTTCATACAACACAAGGTATGACACAGGAAGAAGCTGTTCAGGCTGTATTGGACGGATTAGCAAAAAGTGAATTGAAGTGCAATGTGATTCTCTGCTGTATGCGCGGCGAAGGCAATGAGGCGGAAAATCTCGAAACTTTGGAAATAGCAAAGAATATGTTGGTTGAAGACGGTGGAGTAGTAGCTGTTGACATTGCCGGTGCAGAAGCACTTTATCCGACTTCTGATTATAAGGAACTCTTTGAAAGAGCAAAAGAATACGGGATTCCTTTCACAATTCATGCAGGAGAAGCGGATGGCGCAGAAAGTGTAAGACTGGCTGTAGAATACGGTGCAAAGCGCATAGGACACGGTGTACGTTCATATGAAGACGAGGAAGTTTTGACTTTGCTTAAAGAAAACGGCATATTCCTTGAAATGTGTCCTACAAGCAACAGGCAGACATTTGCAATAGAGAATATGGATGAATATCCTTTTATTGATTATCTGAATATGGGTATCAGGGTTACACTTAATACGGACGACCCTGCCATTGAAGGTACAACACTGGCAGATGAATTCAGGTATATGGAAGAAAAATTCGGATTAACAGCTGAGCAGGAAAGGATTATTCTGGCTAATTCAGTTGATGCGGCATTCACAAGCGATGAGGTAAAAAACGAACTGAGAATTAAATTGGGACTGGCTGAATAACAAATAGCAAGTACGGCTGGAGACAGAAGAACCGTCCCCTGTCTCCCTGCTCCCTGTCTCCCTGTGGTGAAATAATAGGATGCCCTATTATTAGTAATTCTATTCCGGGACCGCTTCATATATGGACGGATACGGAGAAAAATCGAGGTTATATACAATGTGAAAAACTTGCACTGCTGGATTTGTCTGTCCGAGGATATAAAAAAGTGGATAGGTTGTCAATTTCAGAAACAATCAATGTATCCGATGCTATTCAGGGGATTTTTGAATACATTTGATGATTTAAGCTACGGCTGACAGCCGTCAACCTCGGCAGCGCTGATTTTAAGAGGCGTTTCGGTCCAATCTTCGTTTAAAGAACAGCCATAGCAACATTCAAGACCGTCATCCGCATATAAAAGATCGGCTTCATCCGGATTAAATTTCCATTTAAAAACAAAGCCTAGATTTTTATAGACATCAGGATCAACCGGAACAAGAAAAGCAAAGCGTTCGCCTTCATTTTTTAAAACATCAATAACGAAGCGCATAAGCTCTGACATGTACCCGCGGTGCTGATACGCTTTTTTCGTAGCAACGTAACATATGTACCAAATAGAAGAAGACTCCTTTTTAAACTCGACAATAACTCTTTTCAGGTGGATCATGGAAATAATCCGGCCTCCTTCTTCAAGAACCGCCACACGGTTGTTATGGATGTCTTTATTGTAGTACTCATCTATATCCTCTGAAGCCCCAAAACATTCAGCCGCAATCGCTTTTGTATTTATGAATTCATCTGCTCTTAAAAATCTTAACATAGTATCCTCTGGTTTGTTCTGTTAATCATGCCCTGCGAGCCTGTCCTAAACTTCAATTACCGTTGGTTCACGGTTCCCACTTTTGCGGCAGACTCTTGCTCTAAAACATTTTGTTATATTTGTAAGTTTTACTTTCAAATGCGATTATTGTCAAGTTGTCAGGAAGGGAAAAAATGCCGGCAAATTATTAGCACTCACCACTTGACAGTGCTAATAATGGTGTTATAATACAGATATAACAGATGCATCAGATATATCAAAAAAATTAGGAATCATCGAAGCCCTTGTTTTACAGGAAAAATGAATTGATGAAAGGTGCCAGAGGACGGTTCTCCAGCACTGGGAGCAACAAGTGAATTAAAATGCAAAAAAACTTGCTAAATAACAATGGAAGTAATACAATTCAAGCAGTAATGCCACTGATAAAGTGTTTTTGATAATCTAATCATTTAATAAATTGATAGCAATCAATGTGTACTATAAAAAAAGACATAGCATGAAAGGAGCAACAAATGAACGAAAAAGTAAAAAAAGTTGTGGAAGCATTGCAGGCAGACAAGGAACTGGAAGCCGCTTTTAAGCAGTCCCTGGAAGGAATCGAATCTGGGGAGCGGAAGGCTGCAGTTGTAAAGTTTGCCCAGGAAAAGGGCTTTGATCTCAGCGAAGCAGATCTGAACCCGGACGGACAGGAGGTCAATCTGGATGAGCTGGACAATGTGGCCGGCGGAACCTGTTACTGCCCAATTGCCGGTGGCGGCGGCGGAACAGATTCCAACGACGGTAAAACCTATGGCTGTGCCTGCGTTCTTTATGGCCAGGGAGGCGACGGAGGCGCCAATGACGCCAATTGCTTTTGCGAAGGTTGGGGTACGGGAGAAGACGAAAGCCAGTATTGGTAAACCGGCCCTTACGAGAAACTTGATTGATACAAAAGGTAACAGGAGAGGCTTGTGCGTTAGGCTTCTCCTTGCTAATTCATCTTCAGAATATTTGACAGCAACGGCAGAAAGGAAGATGACTCTAAACTTTAAGATTAAACTTTAGCAATGAGATGTTTAACGTATAAGAAGAACATACCCTTGCATCACATAAACAGGAGGTTATATGAGGTACATTTTGAAAGAGGAATACGGCCTCAGGGGCTGGGACAAGCTTCCTTATGCATTGGTGAATCTGAAAACAAAACAGGTACAGTTTATCAACAAAGAGGAATTCCCTGCCTTTTCCTATTGCAACGGTCTGGTAGACTTCGACTGGCCTCTTGTGGATGACCGGGCCAGGGAAGTCCTGAAGGTTCTTTTGGAAAAAGGCGTTGCAGAGCCCTGCGAAGGGGACAGAAGGCTTGCCCCGGAGCAGGAATACCACAAATACGACTGCCGGTATATGAATACTGCCCATTGGTCCATTACAGGAAGATGCAATTATAAATGCAAACACTGCTATATGTGGGCTCCTGATGCAAAATACGGAGAGCTGTCTCACGAGGAATGCATCAGTATTATCGACTCCTTTGCGGAATGCGGGGTTTACAACATCTCCATCACAGGGGGCGAGCCTATGGTGCGCTCAGACTTCTGGGAGCTGATCGACAGGATGTGCTTCCATGGCCTGCGTGTAACCGCCATCTATTCCAACGGCGCTCTGGTTACGGACCGTTTTCTGGACAATCTTGAAAAGCGAAATCTGAAGCCGGTGATCGACATGAGCTTTGACGGCGTGGGTTGGCATGACTGGCTCAGGGGCATCAATGGTGCCGAAAAGCTTGTAACAGATGCTTTTTTAAGATGCAGGGAACGGGGCTTCAGGACCCGGTCAGAGATGTGTCTGCATCGGCTGAATAAAGATACCTTAAGAGAAAGCATCAACTATCTTGCTTCTCTTGGTGTTTCCAGCGTAAAGCTCAATCCGGTAAGCGATGCCGGGGCCTGGGTGGAAAGCCATCCGGATCTGACGCTGTCCGATGAGGAAACCTTTGAACTCTATCTGGAGTATATCCCACATTTCTTTGAAGACAAAAGGCCTATGGCCGTTCAGCTGGGAGGATTTTTCCTGGGGCTTCCGGATGACCGGAACTGGCGGGATATCTCCAGAAGGTACTGCGGGGACGAAAGAGCGGAGCACATCTGTGTCTGCGGCCACGCAAGGAACAACATGTACATTTCCCCGGACAGCCATGTGCTTCCATGCCTTTCCCTTTCCGGTATGGAGATACAGGAGCAGTTCCCGAAAATCACGGAGGTGGGGCTTAAGGCCTGCCTGACCGGTTCGGCCTTTATGGATCTGGTGACCCTTCCTCTGGGAGAATTTCTGAAAGGGGAGCCGGACTGCAAGGAGTGTGAATACCGCTATACCTGCGGCGGCGGCTGCCGGGCAGGGGCGCTTGTGTCAACGGGAAACATCAGGGGACGTGACATGGCTTTCTGCAAAATGTACAAGGGCGGCTATATCGCCCGTAGGAATGAAATCTTAAAAAATATCGGGGTTTTGAAATAGACCCACACTTAGAAATTTTATGGAAAAACAAATTTACACAAACAACATTGACAATACCCTGGACACCGAGCTGTTTTACCGCAGGGCGAAGACCCTGACCCCGGGTGTCTGGGTTTTCGCGTGCGTATTAATTGCCTTTCTTGTGGGAATGGTGATATTCGGCTTTCAGGGAAGCATTAAAAGCTATGTGTATGTGCTGGCAGAGGCCTATGAAGGAGAGGTGACTCTTGGTGTGCCGGATACGGACATCGGCAAAATTCAGCTGGGACAGGAAATAGAATACGAAGGGCTCTCAGAAGTGGATACGATCCGCACAGCCAGCAATACGCCGGAGCCAATCCCGGATTCAGATGCGCTACAGAATCTTATTTCTGAGATCGGCAGCTATTCGCAAGCGGAAATGGTTTATAGATGCACTGCAAGGACAAAGCTGGAGGATGGCTATTATACTGCAAAGATCGTGGTAGCAGAGCAGTCCCCAATTGAAGCTTTTTTTAGTAATTAATAATGGCTGATAAAACAAATAAGAAAAACAAAATTCATAAGGTACCTGTCATCATGCAGATGGAGGCCCAGGAATGCGGAGCAGCCTCCCTGGCCATGATCTGTGCTTATTACGGAAAATGGATTCCTCTGGAACAGGTGAGAAAAGACTGCGGCGTGTCCCGGGACGGGAGCACCGCTAAGAGCATTGCCCTGGCGGCAAAGCAGTACGGCTTTGATGTCAAGGCCTGCAGCTATACCGCAAAAGGCCTTACTGCCCAGAACTTCTTTCCGTGTATTATTCACTGGAATTTCTGCCATTTTGTTGTGCTTAGGGGGTTCAAACGGGGAAAGGCCTATTTGAACGATCCCGGCCGCGGGGAAGTGGCGGTGGACATGGCGGAATTCGAAAAGGCCTTCACAGGAATCTGCATTATCCTTACCCCTGGGGAAAACTTTGTGCGCGGGGGAAAAAAGAAGAGCATTTACGGATATGCCGCAGAAAGGATTCGCCAGTTCCGTGGGCCGTTTGTCTTTATGGCGATTCTGACCATCATAGGTTCTCTGATCACCGTAATGGAGCCCGGCATAGACAAAGTATTTATAGACAATATTCTCGAGGGAAATGGCGCGGGCAGTATTACGAGACTTACCGGCTTTCTGCTGCTTTTGAATATATGCCTGGTCATGAAAGAACTTCTGACCTGCGTGCAGACCAAAAGGATCAGCGCCACATTGGAGGCCGACGGTGCCTCTTCCTATATGTGGAAGGTTCTGAATCTGCCCCTGGAATTCTTTTCCCAGCGTTCAGCCGGGGATCTTCTTGCCAGAAAAAGCGCCAACGGAAGCCTGGTGGACAGCATGATCAACACCCTGGCCCCGCTTTTCTTTAAAATTATTCTGATGGTCTTTTACCTGGTTGTCATGCTGCGCATCAATGTGGCTATGGCGGTGGTGGGCATACTTTCCGTTGTGCTCAACATCTTTGTCACCCAGGTTGTGAACAAAAAACTTGTGAATTATTCCAGGACCATGACAAGAAATTCCGCAATGCTGGACAATGAAACGGTTTCCGGCATAGAGCTGATCGAATCCACAAAGGCAGCGGGCAACGAAAGGGGTGCCATCCTAAGGTACGCCGGGATTGCCACCGACTACAACAACGACGGAGTCCGGCTCCAGAAGATGGTCCTGTATTACGGCATAATCCCGGGGCTTTTGAATTCTCTGGCGGGAATCATTGTTACCGTAATGGGAGTCTACCTTGCCATGAACGGGATGTTTACCGTCGGACTGATCAATGCTTTTTCAGGATATCTTAACGGCTTTTCCGGGCCGGCCAACGATCTGATTGCCGCCTCCCAGAAGCTGCAGAAAATGACGGTGGATATGGAAAGGATTGAAGATGTGCTTTCCTACCCAAGTGATGAGCGCTGCTATGAACCACCATGTTCCGAAGTCGGCACTTATGAAAAGCTTAGGGGAAAGATTGAATACAAAAATATTACCTTTGGATACAACTCCTTAAAGAATCCGGTGATTCAGGATTTCAACCTTGTAATCGAACCCGGGGAAACCGTAGCCATTGTAGGCGCCTCAGGGTGCGGAAAATCCACCATGTCGAAGCTCACATCAGGGCTGTATCAGCCTTGGTCCGGGGAAATCCTTTATGACGGGCAAAAAATAGAGGATATCCCAAGAGCAGCCTTTACACAGTCCCTGGCTCTTGTGGACCAGGATATCGTGCTGTTCGAGGACACCATTGAAAACAACATCTCCATGATGGATGTACTTGTTCCCCAGGAGGCTGTGATCCGCGGAGCAAAGGATGCCTGTATCCATGAGGATATCATCAAGAGAAAGGACGGCTACCGCAGCATGCTGACGGAAAACGGAAAGAACTTTTCCGGCGGACAGCGGCAGAGGCTGGAGATTGCCAGAGCCCTCGCCCAGGAGCCTTCCGTAATCATTCTGGATGAAGCAACCTCGGATCTGGACGCAAAGACGGAGCTTCAGGTGGCGGAGGCCATTAGAAAACGTTCTATGACCTGTATTATCATTGCCCACCGGCTGTCCACTATCCGGAACGCGGATAAGATCATCGTCCTGGACAAAGGACAGATCGTGGAATCCGGGACACATGCCCAACTGATGCAAAATGGAAAGTATTATAAAAACCTTGTGACAAATGAGTGATAAGAAGAATCTAAACGAAGAATTTGACAGAATAGCCAGAGCCCGCATCGCACAGGACAACAGTGGGATGGAGGAGTCAATTGAAAAGCTTGCTTCCGCAACAAGAGGCCGTGAATTTTACAGTTCCGGCAAAACCGGTGAGGGAGTGATTATTAAAGTACTGGAATTTTTCCATCGCAAAGGGGAAATACCGTTCTGGGTTGAGGGAAATCCCATGGATGAGCTGGAGGGGATTCTGTCCAGAAATGGTATTTTCAACAGAACGGTGACTCTGGATGAAGACTGGGAAAAGGATGTGATCAATCCCCTGATTGTAAAAAGAAAAGACAACGGGGAATATGCAGCTCTGATCCCAAAAGGAACGAGATACCAGTTTTATGACACCGTAACAGAAAAAAATATATCTGTCACGGCGAAAAATAAAAACCTGTTTGAAAATACAGCCCAGAGCTGCATGAAAAAGCTGCCTGATGGCAGGGTGAGCAGCTGGGAGCTGGTCAAATACAGCTTTGGCAGCATAGAAAGGGGAGACTGGATTTCCATTATCCTGTTTGCTTTGCTGGCCACACTTGTTGGAGCACTGAATCCTTTTATCTCCAGGTTCCTGGTGAATACCGTGATCACTGAAGGTGAAGTAAGCCTGCTTGGGGCCACCATGGTCTTTATGATTTCCATAAGCATCACTTCCATCCTGCTGAAGATGCTGAAGAGCTTTGTGGACAGTAAAATCCGGCTTAAGGCCATGAACAATGTGCGCATTGCCGCTACAATCAAGCTCTATTCCCTGCCGGCCTCCTTCTTTAAGGAATATTCCAGCGGTGAGCTGGCTAAGAGGGTCAACCATATCAGCAATGCATGCTATCTTATTTTGTCCATTGTCTTCGACTCCGCGATAACGGCACTTTTTTCCTTTATCTACGTCGGACAGGTCAGCGCCTTTGCACCATGCCTCCTGGTCCCATCTCTTATCTTTACCATTTTGGGCCTTGTATGTACGGTGAGCATCGGTGTGATCCAGGTAAAAAGAACCCGAAAGGTTTATGCAGATGAGGCAAAGGAAAACGGTCTTTCTTATTCCATGATCACCGGAATCCAGAAGATCAAGTCAACCGGCGCCGAAAAAAGAATGTTCGCAAAATGGAGTGACATCTATTCAAAGGTGATCCTGCTGAAGTATAAGCCTATTCTGCTTTCTGTATTGAATGTGGCTATTTCGGCCGTAGGAATAATCGTGATTTATAACCTGGCGGCAGCCAATCATGTTTCGGCGGCAGATTATTATGCCTTCGATACGGCATATGGAAATGTTGCTGCAGCCCTGTCCGCCTTCGCCGGAGTGGGAATATCCCTGGCAAAGATACAGCCATCCCTGGAAATGGCAGAGCCTATTCTGAATGGTATATCCGAAAATCAGGATGGACGGCAGCTGAGGGTGGACATTGAAGGAGCAGTGGAATTTCAGAACGTCAGCTTCCGTTATACTCCGGACCAGCCATACATCATCGAAGACTTTTCCCTTTCTGTCCGAAAAGGGGAATATGTGGGTATTGTTGGAAAAAGCGGCAGCGGCAAATCAACCCTGATCCGCCTGCTGCTGGGCTTTGAAAAGCCGGATAAAGGCATCGTGATGTTCGATGGAGAAGATATGGGAAATATGGACCTCAGCTACTTAAGAAGACAGCTGGGAACGGTGATGCAGCACGAAAAGCTGTTCCCGGGTTCTATTTATTCCAATATCATGATCAATTCCTCCGAACAGTCGGAAGCTGCCGCATGGAAGGCGGCGGAAATGGCAGGCGTTGATAAAGATATCCGGGAAATGCCTATGGGCATGTTCACTTCGGTTTCGGAAGGCTCCGGAGGATTATCCGGAGGCCAGAAGCAGCGCATCCTCATTGCCCGGGCCCTTGCATCGGATCCTAAGCTTCTTGTTTTCGATGAAGCAACCAGCGCCCTGGACAACATCACCCAGAAGACCATCAGCGACGGACTGAGTGCCCTGAAATGTACCAGGATTTGTGTTGCCCACCGTCTGTCCACGGTCAGGGAATGTGACCGGATTCTTGTCATGGACAGGGGACGGATTGTGGAGGAAGGCAGCTATGAGGAGCTGATTGCCTTGAACGGAGTCTTTGCGGATCTGGTACGGAACCAGAGGCTGGACCTGCAGTAAAAAAAGTTATCAAAGGTGCCAGGGGACGGTTCTCTGCCATCTTGTTTTTTAACAGAATAAAATAGTTTGTATAAAATTTGTGTAGATAACTTTTTAAAATAAAAAAACAAACAGAGGAGAAACTTATGAACGAAAATGTAAAAAAATTTATGGAAGCACTGCAGGCAGACAAGGAACTGGAAAGTGCTCTTAAGCAGGCTCTGGAAGGAATCGAGTCTGGAGAACAGAAGGCCGCCACCTTAAAATTTGCTCAGGAGAAAGGCTTTGACATCAGTGAGGAAGACCTGAACTCGGACGGACAGGAAATCAACCTGGATGAGCTGGACAATGTGGCCGGAGGCGGTTTCTGCGGATGTGTCGGTGCTGGCGCAGGCGGCGGAACGGATTCCAACGACGGCAAGACCTATGGCTGTGCCTGCGCTATTTATGGCCAGGGAGGCGATGGAAGCGCAAATGATTGTAATTGCCTTTGCATTACAGGCGGAGTGGGGAAGGATGATACGCAGTATTATTAAATTATGCGGGTATTCGACAGGAAATAAATAAATCTTTCACGGGGAACGACATTCATAAAGGAATTCGCCGGACTGTGCCATCTGCCCTCCCCTTCATAAAAAAAGTTATCAAAGGTGCCAGGGGACGGTCCCCTGGCACTTTTTGGCATTAAAAATTTCTTGACGTTGGTATATATCACGGTATATACTACAAATGAAAGGAAGGTGACCTATATGATGACTGCAAAGGTTTTTGAAAATGGAAGAAGTCAGGCAATCAGGCTTCCGAAGGAATGCCGATTTTCATCAGACGAGGTGATGGTGAATAAGATAGGTGACATTGTTATTCTGTTTCCCAGACAGAACAAGTGGGATTCATTTATGAGAGCAATAGATATGTTCTCAGATGATTTTATGGCAGATGGAAGGGCAAAAGATATGGCGCAGGAGCGCGAAACGTTATGAGATATATGCTTGACACTAACATCTGCATTTATGTGATAAAGCATAAGCCGGAAAAGGTATTTCAAAAATTACAGAGTATTGATCCGGAAGACGTGTGTATATCATCGGTCACATATGCCGAATTGGTGCACGGTGTAGAAAAGAGTGCCGCTGTGGAAAAAAATAGATTGGCACTTTCTATGTTTCTGGCGAATATTGAGATTCTGGATTTTGATATAGATGCTGCCGACTGTTATGGAAAGATCAGGGCAGGTCTGGAGAAAAAAGGAACCCCGATAGGTCCCCTTGATATGATGATTGCCGGTCATGCACAGTCTCTTGGATATACAGCTGTTACTAACAATGTGAAAGAATTCTCCAAAGTGGATGATCTGAAAATTGAGAACTGGGCTGAGTGATCGATTTTCATTACATGTTATGTCAAATTTCCTATGGCGCAGGGCAAATTATGGGGAGGTAAGAGCCTTCATACATTTGACGGAACAGCATATTACAACAATATGAAAAAGAATTTAAGACTTCGTGTAGATAACTTTTTAAAATAAAAAAACAAACAGAGGCTGGACCTGCAGTAAAAAAAGTTATCAAAGGTGCCAAAGGCAGCCCTTGCGGGCTGCCTTGCATTACATAAACAGAAGTTGTTTTATTTAAAATCATTTTGAATAATTGTATATCTTTTTTCAAACATACACGGCTTATATGACATTTTCGACCTGCGAAGTCCTTCTATTCCCAAATCGTCTTCCATATTTACTATTTTAGCAGCAGGGAATTCATGTGACAAAAATTCACGTTTTATAAGCTGATAAAGTCCCTCATATCCCGGCAGCGCTTTTTCAATTTCTAAAACTGCCATTTGTTCAGAGGAATTTAAACTGGCTATTGACAGTGCGGCGAGCCCGTTATCGACATATATGCCTCCCATTTTTATTTTATCAAGAAGCGCTTTGCTTTCGAAAATTTTCAAAATACCGGTATGTTCTATTTTTAATGTTTCGTCTGTATCATAATTTTTGCCGAGGTCGATACCCAGGCCATCCGTCGATTTGTTTTTATACCATTTATCCAGAATATCGCGTATTTCATATTGATCATCATATCCGAGGGTTTTATATTCCCATCTGCCGTCATATTTTTTTATAAATTTATTTATACAGTTTCGTTTTTTGGAAAGTGTGCGCCCCGACAGGGTACGCAGGGCATCCCCTGAATATATGTAATCGAAAATATCTTCTTCCTCTTTTATATCGTAATTATCCAGCACTCCCAGCGATTTAAGGTATTCTACACCTTCGCTGTCGGCATAGTATGCAGAAAAAGGAACATTAAGCACCTGATTAAAATATTTTTCCTGTAATTTAAAATAATATGGCAGTTCGCTTTCTGTGCAGAACGGCAGGCAACCCGACGGCGTTTCCCCATCACCCTTATCTTTCAATAGAAGGCACTTGTTGTCGAGTAAACAGTATTGTGTTTCAACAGTATCGCTCCATATAAGCGAATCAAGCGGTACCGAATCATAGCTTTTATTCGGCCTGATAGCAAAATATTCATAATACTTTCCTGCCGCTTCCGCATCAAACTTGTAATATTTAAAATCATTTATAAGGTCAACGCTAATAAATTCTTTTTCGTTCAAAAATCTTGTTGTCATAGTACCTCGTCCAAAACAGCAAATACAAGTATGCATACTATTGTAAACAGTACGCATACTTCCTGGCGTTTTTCTAATTTTTCTTTTAAAATTATTCTGGAGAACAAAACAGTAAATGCACAAAATCCGGATACAATTATATTTGTAAATATTGGGTTTTTGCTGACAGCCAGCATATAAAGTATCATGGCAAGACTGTCACATCCGGAGCCTAGCATTTTAGGGATTTCGGTCCGTTTAAATGGGTTATACGGCTTAGACTCGATTGCCCATAAAACAAAATATACAATCACGACAAAAACAAATACTATAATTCCGTGTGTGTATATGTATTCATAAGAATCGGCTATATCACCGAGAAAGTATATATCGGTAAGCGAGCTTGCCGAATCCAAAACGGCAGACAATAAAGCGAGTACAATTCCAATGATTGCAAAATAGCCGCTTTTTATAAGGAATTTTCCGTTTGCAAGAATTTTGTTTTCCTCTTTGTTTTCTATTTTATTTTGAATTAATCCACATAGATAAATGCCCGTAAAAGATAAAATAATCAATATAAGCTTAAGGAGCGTAACCGATTGAAGAATTTCGTCCGTCTTCCCCAAAAATATATACATCATTACAACCCCGAAAAAAGTGAAAGCACCTTCCATGCAAGTTATGGGGGCAATTACGGACACGGGTACGAGCTTAAAAGACAAAAAACAAAGAATAAGCGAAAGCGCATAAAATAGGGGCGACAGTATTACTCCAGGATTGTCGCTGATCATGGTAAAAATATTAAACGACATGTCGACAAGCCCAAAGGCTTTTAATAAAAGCGAAAAAATAAAACTAAATATGCCGAACCAGACAAGAAGCTTAAGTTCGGTATGCTCCTCTTTAAAATGAGAGCCTTTTTTTTGAAAAACCTCACCAAGCGCATAAAGCGAAGTAGATGAGAATGCATAGATGAGCCACAATTTTTTATACCTCACAAGAGATGGATTTTCGTTTGAATAATTAATATCATTTTACCACTTTAGCATATTTTTTGGTAGTGTAAAACGGTTTGCCTAAAACGAGAAAATAAAGCTTGAATTTACCGTCTTTACGGTATATACTGCATTTAAAGACAGATGGAGGTGCCATATGGCTACAAAAGCAATAAACTTTAAATTTGAAGAATCTGAAATTGTCGATATGAAAGAAATAGCAGGCATATTTCATATTTCCCTGACTGACTTCTTTAAGGAGGCGGCGAGAAAGTATGCAGCTGAGCTGAAAAAGGATCCGTATTATCGTTTAACTGTTAATGTTAAGGATGCTTCTATAGATGAATCCGGGGAAATTCTGGCAGAGATAGAAAGCCTTACGGATGATGACTTGGCGATAGCTTCAACTAAAAGATTTTCTTTATAAGTGGTGCTGGTTATGGATAGAGTTACCGGTTATGAGATTCAGTATACAAAAGCAGCAGATAAGTTTTTTAAAGTCCACGAGGACGTCCGAACGCAGTATGAAGATGCTATAAAAGAGCTATTGCTTGGAACACATCCGGAAACCATCGACGTTAAGCGGATAAAGGGAAAGAGAAGCGTATATTTTAGAATTCGGCTTGGAAATTACAGAGTCGTTTATGCTGTGATTAATGGGAAGATAGTCGTAATAACAACAATTCTTGCCGGTCTGCGTGGGGATGTATATAAAAAGATGGACGGTCTAAAATAGAAATAACTGTACGGGTTCATCATCCTCGTTAGTTAAATAATTTTAGAGGTTTTTATTTAAAAAAACGTTGCCATTTGCGAAAAAAATAATTGACAGTTTCTCAATTGGAGTAGTATAATATAATGTCGATTTGGCAGTAATCAATGCGTGCGACAAAAGAAGGACATAGCAGGAAAGGAACAACAAATGAACGAAAAAGCAAAACAATTTCTGAAAGCATTGCAGACAGACAAGGAACTGGAGGGTGCGCTTAAGGAGGCTCTGGAAGGAATCGAACCTGATGAGCGGATGGCCGAGGCTGTAAAATTTGCCCAGAAAAAGGGCTTTGATCTTAGCGAAGCGGACCTGAATCCTGATGGTCAGGAGATCAGTCTGGATGAGCTGGACAATGTGGCCGGGGGCATTAACTGCGTATGCGCTGTTGGCGGTGGCGGCGGCGGAACGGATTCCAACGATGGTAATACCTTCGGCTGTGCCTGTGCTGCATACGGCCAGGGTGGAGATGGAAACATTTCCGACTCTAATTGTGTATGTGTGCTCGTGGGTTATGGCTGGGACGATACCCAGGTTTGGTAACATGATTTTGATACGGGGTGCCAGAGGACAGTTCTCTGGCACCCCGTAGAAAAATATATAACATAGAAAAATATATAACATAGAAAAATATATAACATAGAAAAATATATAACATAGGAAAATATCACGATGAGAAAATTAATCAGCAGATTTTTGACAGCGTTTATTGTTCTGTGTATGACAGTTACATTGACAGTGCCTGCAGCATATGCAGACATGGATTTTGCCATGCAGGAATTAGAAGGACTTTGCGAATCGGCAGACCTGACGGAAAATATTGAATATACGGAAGAGGCTGAAGCGGCAGTGTATGATGAAGCTGCCGGGACAGCTGATACGGGGTCTGAGGGTGCAGCAGGTGAAACTGCCGGGGCAGCTGAACCGGAGGAGCTGCAGAGTCAGGAAGCTGCCGGCGGCGATGAGATTTCAGTTTCGGCAGAGAATGGCGAGCCTGAAGAATCAGTAGATCCAGAAGGGGCAGAAGACACTGAAGGCGCTGAAGGGGACACAAACCCGGAAGGCGCGGCAGGAGACACAAACCCGGAAGGCGCTGAAGGGGACACAAACCCGGAGGGCGCAGCAGAGGACACAAACCCAGCAGGTGATGGAACTGACAAGACAGAAGATCCGGATGAAGGGCTGCCGGAGGAATCCGAAGCCGCTGAAGAACTGGATAGCAATGAAGAAACAGGCAATGACGGCGTAAGCCTTTCCAAAATCGTTGCAAATGAAACCACAATGAATCCTGTCACATACAGTGATGCAGTCAGTGAGGAAGACAAAGAGCGCATAGAACAGCTGATGAGCAAATTTTCCATGGAGGCAACCATTGATCCGCTGCTTCCTGAAATGCAGATCACCCTGGCACAGTTAGTCTTAGGCCTGACGGACGAGGAGATGCAGGGCATTCTTGAAAACCCGGACCAGCACATTGAAATATCGCTGGTTTTTGAGGCCGAGGTTATAAAGGCCGATTTTTCCGACGAAAAATCCCCGGTTATCGAATACAGTCTGAATACAGTGGCGACCGCAAAGCTGTATGATGCAACTGCAGAAGATTCCATCATCAAGGCAGAAAGCAAAGTGCTGGCGCCTGCTGATTTTAATGAGGCACAGGTTACTCTTACGGTAACGATGCCGCTGCCAGAAGGCTGCACACCGACGGCAATCCGTCACACAAGCGATGACGGCAGTGTCGTATATGAAGAAATCAATCTGGATGAGTGTACAATTAATACAGAGGAGAATACCGTCACGGTAAACATCCCTCACTGCTCGCATCTTGTGGCTTATTTTGGGCTGGGAAATGATGCACAGGATCCTGTGGCCTATATGGCGCCGCAGTTCATAGATGAGGAGCACCCGGAAAAGGGCATGGTATGGAATGAGATGTCCTGTTCAGATTACACAGTGGTGTCTGATTCTGATGGTAAAGTTGAATGTACAGCAGGCGGATGGTATGTGATCAAAGATTCCATTCAGGCGAAAGAAGTCATCATCGGCGCAGAAGGCATAACCACAAATGTTATCCTCTGCGACGGAGCCAAGCTTGAAATGGTAGAATATAAAAGTGATGGCACCAGAGGAATTACGACTTTGGGGACAGTTAATTTTTATGGTCAGGAAGGCGGAACAGGTACAATAATTTCAAAAGCTTATTTTCACAATACTGTTGCATACTATACCCCGGGAATAGGAAGTACAGAAAAATCATCTGCAGCAACACTGAATTTTTATGGAGGTGTGTACGATGTCGAAGGTTATGCAAACTCAGGCATAGGCTTTGCGTTAAAAAATTCCCATACTGATATCGTTACTATTTATGGTGGAACTATAACGGCAACCGGTGGCGGTAAGGGACCAGGCATATGCACTGCTCAAGACAGTACTAAGCAGGGCGTCACTATATATGGCGGAAATATAACTGCAAATGGGTCTGGGTCGCCCGGAATCGGTGCTCATGCAGATTCAGATGCATACAATATAACAATCTATGGCGGAAATATAACCGCAAACGGAGGAGATTGTGCAGCCGGAATCGGCAGCGCCAGTGACAGATCTGCATATAATATTAAGATTTATGGCGGCAATGTGACCGCTGTGGGTGGACGCGATTCAGCCGGCATCGGCGGCGGATATTGCGGAAGCGGCTATAACATCGTCATTGCAGGAGATGAAACTACAGAAGTTACTGCCATTGCAGGCGGCCTGGCAGCGGGGATCGGTGGCAGTTATAAAGGTGAATGCGAGAATATCACAATTTCAGGCGGCACAGTTAAAGCAACAGGAAAAGATGCGGGAATTGGTGGTGTAAACGCTAAGAATATTACTATTTCCGGTGGCATCGTAGAGGCAACTGCAACGGAGGCCGGTGCCGGAATTGGCACTTTCCGTGAATATGGCAAAACAGCCAGCAATATTCGTATTTCCGGTGGTACGGTTACGGCTATCGGCAGTGATAAGGCACCTGGTATCGGAGCTTCTCAAAAGGGGACTACAGATGGTATCTATATCAGCGGCGGAACTGTTATAGCGAAAGGCGGCAAGGAAGGCGCAGGCATCGGTGGTGCCTACCAGGGCACGGTGAAAAACATCGAGATCTCCCAGGCTTCAGATGAAATACCAACAATTGTCACTGCCACGGGCGGCTCTGATGCAGCCGGCATCGGCGGCGGCAAAGAAAGCTCAGCTTCCGGCATCAAGATCTCAGGCGGAACTGTCACTGCTACAGGTGGCTCCAAGGGAGCTGGCATCGGCGGCGGATATTCAGGGGACGGCACAGATATCACCATCTCAGGCGGAACTGTCACAGCCACAGGCGGCATTGAAGCAGCAGGTATCGGTGGCAGTTATAAACATAAAGGAGAAAACATCACTATCTCAGGCGGCAGCGTGACGGCTGCCGGTGGACAGTACGCAGCCGGTATCGGCGGTGGTAAGGAAGGTTATGGCAATCTTATCACCATCACAGGCGGTGTGGTGGAAGCAAAAGGCAGCGCTGAACAGGGCGCAGGCATCGGTGGCGGCGACTATGGAGCCGGTCTTAATATTGTAATTTCCGGCGGCCGGGTAAAGGCAACCGGAGTGAATGGTTCGGCAGGAATCGGCGGCGGCAGAGGCGCTGTCTGCGATGTTACGATATCCGGCGGATATGTTGAGGCACAGGGCGGATACTGGGGTCCGGCCATCGGGTCAGGCGCAAACTGCACCTCTGGCAGCAGCACCATAAAAATATCCAACGCCTCAGTATATTGTCATAAGGTTGCAGGCGGCGGTTATCCTGCCATCGGCATTGGCCCGTTTGCCGGGTCCAAAGTCACATGCAGCGTAACGGTAAGTGGAGAAAACACCATAATCTGGAACATGGATAGCAATACCGCAATCAGCAATAACGGCGGAAACCTTTCCGGAAAACTTGGCGATGCTTCCATTATGGTGACAAATGGGGCAATCACTGCGAAGGGCGCCACAATGAATCCTGTTACATACAGCGATTCCTTAAGTGAGGCAGACAAAGAACGAATAGAACAGCTGATGACTAAGTTCTCCATGAAGGCAACCGGTGATCTGGCGCTTCTTGAAACGCAGTTCACCATGGCGCAGTCCATCTTAGGTCTGACGGATGATCAGATGCTTGACATTCTTGCAGACCCGGATCAGCACATTGAGATGTCACTGGTTTTTGAGGCCGAGGTTATAAAAGCGGATTTTTCCAACGAAAAATCCCCGGTTATCGAATACGCTCTGAATACGGTGGCAATTGCAAAGCTGTATGATGCAGATTCCATCATCAAGACGGAAAGCAAAGTGATGCTGCCTTCTGATTTTAATGAGGCCAAGGCAAATATTGAAGTCACAATGCCGTTGCCGGAAGGCTATACGCCTACGCTGATCCGTCACACAAGCAATGACGGCAGCATCGTATATGAAGAAATCAATCTGGACGAGTGTACAATTAATACAGAGGAGAATACCGTCACGGTTAACATCCCTCACTGCTCGCATCTTGTGGCATATTTTGAGCAGGAAAGCACCCCGCGCCAGGTCCCGAAAACAGGGGATGATTCTATGGCCGGGCTTTACATGGGATTGCTTATGTTGTCCGCACTTGCGGCAGCGTTTTGTGTGGTTATGATACAAAGGAAGAGACATTTGAATGCACGATGAAGGTTCTCGAAATAGACAGGATAATGTTTGGAACTGATTATGGTTTGATATGAAGGCAATCAGATTAACGCTGATTGCCGTAGAAAAGGGGGCGTGCCCCCTTTTCTATGGTTCTCAAACTCATTATAAATTCAGTGATTTTTATATCACAGACGTAAATCTTAATTTTTCTTTTTCACATATCTTTGATTTCTGCTTCTTGGCTTATCAGGTATTGTCATAACAACATATCCTTGTTCAAGTGCGGGATTCATATAATTCTTTCTAAATGTTTCTTTGGATTTTAATCCCAACATCTCCATGATTGATACAGAGGTGTATGGCAAATCGTATTCCATGACCGCCAGTATTTTCCTAACATACTCGCTTGTTTCTGTATCTGTGCGCTTTAACTGTTCTATTATGTCGTTCAGGCTGGCGTCAATTTGCCTCAAAATAAATTCTATAAACTCATTTGAATTTCCATTTGCATGGCATTGTGAAATTGCCTGATAATATTCATCCTGAAATTTTTCTATCTGGTTCTCAAGCGGAATGAATGCAAATACATCCCGCCAGGCCGCAAGTAAAATTGTGTGCCACAGCCTGGCCATTCTTCCGTTACCATCAGAAAACGGATGAATAAAAACAAACTCATAATGGAATATGGCTGCCAGAATCAAAGGATGCACTGTGTCTTTACTTTCCTTCATCCAGTCAAACAAACCATTCATTAAATTGGGAACCATCTGCGGGGGTGGTGCAACGAAGATACACTTTTCCCCGGAAAATACTCCTTCTTCCCCATGCCTGAATTCGCCTGACTCATCAACAATTCCTGCAGTCATTATCCCATGCAGCTTTTTTAAATCCTTTAAGCTGTAAGGATTGACATCACCTATTTTTTCATAAGCCTTATAGGCGTTTTTTACCTCCAGGATTTCCAGCCTGTCAGCTAAAACATTATGTCCGTCAATAACGTCCCTGACCTGAGTCAGTGATAATGAATTAGCTTCTATCCTTAACGACGAGTGAATGGATTTAATTCTGTTATTGCGTCTTAAATGAGGTTTTGATTCCAGGCTGTCTCTGCTATCTATCTCCCCGATTTTTTCTGATATGGAAGATACCAGCTGAAGCATTTTATTGGAAATTGTAAAAGGCGGAATGTATTTTTCCATTGAACCAGCTCCTTTAACTTGCTTATTATCTTGCTTATTATCTTACCATATATTAAAAAAATTTGTTCCGACAAATCTCAATTTTTCTAATAATTTAATTATCTTTTATTTTATATGCATTCTGCTTAACAGGGCGTTCGCTTTGAAGGCTTCCTTACAGACAGGAGAACTCGGGCGGTCATGAAAGGTTCTTGTGGGGGATGGTCGTGTATGATAAAATCAAGATCAGCGGATGTACATCCCACATTGTTCCCATCTTGTGGCATATTTTGAGCAGGAAAGCACCACACAAACAAGGGATAACTCTATAAACGTCCCAAAAACAGGGGATGATTCTATGGCCGGGCTTTACATGGGATTGCTTATGTTGTCCCTTATCGCAGCAGCGTTTGGTGTGGTTATGATACGAAGACGGGCTTCACACAAATGATAGTAATCAACGCGGAAGTTGGTGCCGGGGGAAGGTCCCCTGGCACCGGCATTTAAACTGCATGGAATCACCCTGATTATGTGGACTTTTCGGAGATTTTTGGGTATACTGCACACAAAAGAGGGTGAGAATATGCTTAAGCTAAACAAATTAAAATCGAACAAGAAATTAATCAAGGCATTGGCAATACTGTTTGTGTTGTCAGTGCTTGTTGTTTTATCGGGAATAAATAAACCGCATTTAAATCCTTTTCAGTTAAGCCTTGAGACGGATGGCATTGTTGTCAGCAATTTTGATGATGAGGATTATGGCCTTGTTATTGACTCACAGTCAAAGAGATTATTAATCCTTAATTCTAATCAGGAACTGATCAGAGTTGTTGATTTTACTGCATCAGGCAGTTACATAGAAAAGGCAACAGATGCGCTCATTTACAATGGCAAATTATATGTTATAGGCACGACTTCGTTTAACTCGGGTGAATATCTTTCAGGCGAGAAATTTATTGAGCTTGATCTCAAAGGAAACGTTAAGCAGGTGATAGCAGAGAAGCAGTATTCCGAGACGGATTATATTGTCAGCGCTTCTTACAAGGATATATCATATGATAATAATTGCTTATATGTTACAGAGGCAAGTGAAAATGAATGCAGTTTATACAGATACGATTCTGATAATTATGAATCTGAAGTAATTGCAGCATTTACTACCGACGGGCAGATTTATGGTGCACTGTATGTGCCTGAAAGTGACACGGTTGAGGCAATTACTTTGCTGCAGGATAGCTATTCATATGATGTGAGCTCCGAATGTTTATCCACTGAATATTCGTATGTATCGGAATTCGATGTCCGGAACGATGATATGACGATCAGATACGGTGTATGGTTAGCTATCTATAATATTATATTCTGGATAGGCCTGGTATACCTGGCCGCAGTTGTTTTATTCGGATTGTATATGCTGCTGGTTAAAAAACTGGGAAAAAAAGGCAAGATATCCATTGCCATAATAATACTCATTCTTATTGCTTCTGCATATTACACCCGCAACAGCTATCAAACAATTGATAACCAGTATAGAGAAAGATTAAGAACCCAGAGTATCCAGCTGTCTAATGTGATTGGCAGCCAGTACGATGAGTTTGGAATTAATGATTACGAATCAATCAGAGCTGCATTGAAGGAATTCTGTGAAGCAAATGGCACCGATTTCAGTGTATATGCAAGACTTTATATAAATAAAGACAGTAAGTATTATACATTTGCTTCAAGTGACGATAGACACTTAAGCGGTGTTGAAGTTGATGATGAGACTTTAAATGAGCTTGAGTCACTTAAAGCTTCAGGACAGAATTTCTTTGATTATTCTGCTAAATTTGATACGAAATTATCTGCATTTGAATATGTTGTTAATGATACCGGCGATACAACAGCTATAGTTGAGGTATGTTGTTCCGAGTACATGCTTATAAAGGATCACTGGAATTATGCGGTTAATCTGTTTGTCAATCTGATTGCAATCTATATAGCAATATTTGTAGGCATCAGTGCAATTAAAGCATTATATAATGACGGCAAATTATTCCGAAAGCTATCAAAAAATAAAGACCCGGGAAAGGGGGTTGTGCTTAACAGTTATTTCCAGTTCATATTTAAACTGATGACATCTATGGACCTTGCTATCCAGGTATATGTGGCTCAAAGCTTATGCACAGGATATTCAGAAGCTGAACAGGCTATAATGATAGCTATTCCTACGTCTATGTTCAGTGTGGGCATGTGGATAGGAACCTTGCTGTGTCCTGTATTGGTTAATAAATTCGGAAACCGCGCTTCATCTATATTAGGATGCATAGGAAGCATAGCATCCTATGGCGTTTCCATATTAAGTTTACTTAATGGCAGTATTGTATTTTATTCAATCAGTAAGCTGCTTGCGGGTACATTTGCACAAGGTGTATTGTTCATAGTGGGTGACAGCATAACGTTTATGATCAAAGATCCCGACGAACGAAGCCAGGCAATAACATCTGCCCAGCAGTCAACATCTGCAGCGACTATTATTGCTACTCTCGCAGGAGGCTATATAGCGCAATATTTATCATATTCAACTATATACCTGGTATCAGGAATATTCGCGGTTATATTGCTTGTAATCTCTTTGCTCATATTCTCTAAGAGTTCAGAAATTAATAAAACTGCTGCTTCCAAAACTGGAACTGCTGCTTCCTGGAAGCTGTTCTTAAAGCCGGTAATGCTTGTGTATGTATTGTGCTTCGTGCTGCCTAAGCTATTGATAGGAGGATACAATACGTATCTGTTCCCATTGTATTCATCGACTGCGGGAATATCGGCTGTATTGCTGTCCAACCTGAGTGCATTTTCCAGAACATTCTCATATCTGACAAATGTGCCGTTAAATAAATTCGTGTCAAGATACAATACAACTAAATCCTCAGTAGTAGTTGCACTGATAATATGTGCTTCGTTTGTTGCCTTCATACTCAGTCCTAATATTTGGTGGGCAATAATAGTAACGTTTATAGGCGCTGCATTAAATACCGTTGTTACAAAGGGCAACAAAGTATATATCACTGACAGGGCGGAAGAATTTGGTTTAGAGCCATCAAAGGTAAGGTCAAATTCAATTATTATAGAAGACGGTATAGGCATATTTAAGACGCCTATATTGTCGACATTTGTCAGTCTTGGATATAACTATGCCTGTGCTGCTCTGGGGGCTGTATGCGGAGTGTTATTCGGTATATTCGGATTGTATAATAAAAAAAGAAATAAAAAGACAGAATGAAAGAATGATAGAGGGGAAATTATATGTCAAAGAATATTCTTGTTACCAAAACGCTTCTGCTTGATAAGCCTTCTGTTCAAATACTTAATACTGAAATCAATGACAATATGTTCTATACGGATTGTTACATTCCCGGTGAAGGCGGTATAAAATCAATACTGTCAAGGGAACATATTGACCACATATTGTTATTTTATTCATCCTATAATGATATAACATGCATTAAAACCCGGATTAATGATTTCATTAGCGGCGACTCATGTGAATTACAGCTTAAAGAATTTTCCGATAAGATCGGGGAATCCAATGCAGACACTGTAAGTTCTTTCATTGATTCATATATCATGGATAAAGCCGCTGCATATAATGGCAGAAAAAAAGACGCAGTTAAGGAATTATTACAGAGCGACGCATTACAGAATCTGTACTCTGAAATGCGGGATACCTGTAATGGGCTGGAAATATCTGAAGATATTAAAAATTATACCAAATTGTA
>R07__coassemble_225_pt1 | contig 23187 bp, 20 predicted proteins | sample R07__metabat2_low_PE_052 | metagenome-assembled genome bin R07
AGCCGTCTTCAGCTGAGCCTGAAACTGAGGAACCAACTACAGCTGAACCTGAAACAGAGGAACCAACTACAGCAGAGCCTGAGACTGAGGAACCATCTTCAGAAGAGCCAACATCCGAACCAATTGCGGTTTATTATTCAGTATATTTTGAAACAAATGGTAAAGGCATAGCATACGAGCCACAGTCGGTTACAGAAGGAGGCCTTGCGGTTACACCGGCAAACCCTGTTGTGGAAGGCTACACCTTTGGCGGATGGTTTACAGAGGCAGAATGCATAAATCAATATGATTTCACGACTCCGGTTTACTCAAGCTTCGTGCTTTATGCAAAGCTCGTTCCGGCTTCATATATAATCGCCTTTGACGCAAACGGCGGGTCGGGCTATATGAACAACCTGATGTGCACCTATGACGTGGCGCTGCAGCTTACAGGCAACACCTTCACAAAGACTAATTGCAAGTTTGCAAGCTGGAACACAAGTGCAGACGGAAGCGGCACCTCTTATGATAACCTTGCGCAGGTTACAAACCTTTCAAGCACAGAGGGAACCACGGTTACGCTTTATGCACAGTGGCGCCCGTTATATGAAGTTATCGAGGGTGAGGCAGCAAAGGTTAAAAAAGGCAGCGAGACAGCTCTTACATTCAGATGCGATGGTGACTATGCAAACTTTACCGGCCTTAAGGTTGATGGAAAGACGCTTACATCGGCAGCTTACACATCATGGTCAGGAAGCACATATGTTTCGCTTAATTCTGCTTTCTTAAGCACACTCTCATTAGGCGAGCATACGCTTACATTTGTTTACAATAACGGCAGCTGCGACACCACCTTCGAGCTTGTAAATTACACGCCGCAGACGGGCGACACCAATAACATGCTGATCTGGTACATAGTTGGCGGTGTGTGCTTGGTGGTGATAATCGTTCTGGTTATCCTTTTGCTTACAAAAAAGAAACGTAAGTAATTGGAAGACTATTTAAAAAAATAATTTGATTTACCGGCAGACATAAAAATCTGCCGGTGTTTTTATAATGTGAAGAATGATGTCTACCCGTTTTCATGCTGTAGACATCCCTTTTATAATACAAGAAATGATGTCTACAGGAGTTTTCATGCTGTGACAGTCCGAAAATATTTCCTTCCTGAGAGCGAATATGGAGCATCTTTCGACGCGACTACCGGGAGCTTGGCGCAGGGCTTCAGAGCTGGTCTTTTATGATGATTTTGCTGCGCCAAGCGTGTAGGCGCTAGAAAGTGCGGAGTCTGAGCTCGAAGGAAGGTAAAAATATTTCGGACTGACAGCATGAAAACGGGTAGACATCATTTTATATATTATAAAAAATAATTTTGTAATGCACAAAAAAATCACAATAATTTTGTTTATAAATGTTAAATAGGTCTTCCATTTTATTGAGAAATGTTGTAGAATTCAGAGAAATATTAAGAAAATATTACAAAGATTTTAAGAAAAGATACCACAATGATTTCGAATCAGTTACTTCAGAGAGCAATTGATGACATAAATAAAATATCCGGGCGCAGCCTTTCTGTAATGGACCTTGATGGCAGGACGGTTGCTGCAGTGGGGGAAAGTTTTGAAGCCGACGAGGAAAACGTCGCGGCTTTTGTTGTGTCACAAAATGAGGAAGAAACTAAAGGAAACTATTTTCTGCTAAAGATAAAAGAAGACGGGCATGATGCATATGTTCTTCTGGTTTGCGGGAATTCAGAGGGCGACATTCTTACGGGCCGTATGACAAAATACGAGCTGGAAACTTTGATAAAAGCATACAGGGAAAAATATGACAGGGAAAGCTTTTTCAAATCGCTTCTTCTGGAGAACCTTATGCTGGTGGACATATTTGACCGCTCGAAAAGGCTCCATATTGACATTGAAGGCGAGCGGGTGGTGTTTATTGTGCGCACACAGAATAAAAATCAGGATGATGTCATTGATTTTGTGAGGGCGGCAATAACAGGCGGAAGGGATAATATATCCTTTGCCTTCGACCAGCACACAGTTGTGGGAATAAGAAGCATTGAAAATGGTGAAACCCCTGAAACAATCTTTAAATTTGCAGAGCGCTTAGTGTCGGGAATCCGCCATGAAACCGGAGAGGAGCCAAGGGTTGCGTATGGTTCGGTTATAAATGATCTCAAGGACATACCGAGGTCATACCGTGAAGCCCGCATGGCATTAGAGGTCGGAAAAATATTTTTCACCGAAAAGGCTGTGAACAGCTATGCAAGCCTGGGTATAGGAAGGCTCATTTACCAGCTGCCGCTGCCTTTATGCAGAATGTATTTAGCAGAAATTTTTGGGGATTTTTCGCCTGAAAACCTAGAGGAAGAACTTATTCTTACCTTTGAACAGTTCTTCGAAAACAGTCTTAATGTTTCTGAAACAGCCAGGAAGCTTTTTATTCACAGAAATACGCTTCTTTACAGGCTGGAAAAAATAGAAAAATTAACAGGCCTGGACCTGCGCAGGTTTGAGGATGCCATAATTTTTAAAATTGCCATGATGGTATCCAAGTATATGCAGCATGTGGATGGCCTGAAATCAGGTATTCAGTAATACAACACCGGGAGGAAGACATGATAGTTTTAGATGACGTTACAATGCATTATGAAAACAGCAATACCTTTGCCCTCGACCACGTGGACCTCACAATCGAGGATGGGGAATTCGTTTTCATAGTAGGCGATTCGGGAGCCGGAAAAAGCACATTATTTAAGCTCTTAATAAGAGAATTAAAGCCAACATCAGGCGAAATTTATATCAACCACAAGCCTATTTCAAAGCTTAAGCGCCGTAAAATTCCAGCGCTCAGAAGGGAAATAGGAACAGTATTCCAGGACTTCCGCCTTTTAAAAGACAGAAATGTTTACGAAAACATTGCCTTTGCACAGAGGGCAATTTCGGTGCCTAAGGAACAGATGAAAAAGAATGTTGCAAACGTTCTTACGCTTACGGGAATTTCCGAAAAATACCGTAATTTCCCTAACCAGCTCTCCGGCGGCGAGCAGCAGCGTGTGGCAATGGCAAGGGCATTGGTGAACAACCCGAATATCCTTTTGGCAGACGAGCCTACAGGAAACTTAGACCCGGGAAATGCACAGGCTATCATGGACCTTTTGGAGGACATAAACGCAATGGGGACAACAGTTGTTGTGGTTACCCACAACCATGATTTTATCAGACAGATGAACAAGCGAATCATTCAGCTGAAAAACGGTATAATCGTAAACGACATCCAGGAGGGAGGATTAAGCAATGAATAATAATAAAAAGACAAATCCTTTCTTTTATTGTCTGGGACAGGGCTTTTTAAGCGTGGGCAGGAACAAGGTGTTCTCGCTGGCGTCTATTGCAACGGTTGCAGCCTGCGTTTTTATGATAGGCATTTTTATGGCAACCGTGCTTAATGTTAATTATATTGTAGATGCGGCTGAAGATTCGGTCTGCATCACGGTTTTCTTTGACGAAGGCCTGAGTGAAGCTGATATCCAGGCAATCGGCAGTGAAATAGAAACCTGGCAGGAAATCAGCACCGTAAGCTTTACCTCGGCAGACGAGGCATGGGAAAGCTTTAAAGAAGAATATTTCAAAGACAGCCCGGAACTTGCAGAAGGCTTTGCCGATGACAACCCGCTTGCCAATTCGGCGTCCTATGAGGTTTATTTAAATTCCATCGAGGACCAGACTGCAATTTGCGAGAGAATCGAGGCGATGGAAGGAGTAAGACAGGTAAACCGCTCTGAGGTTACGGCAGGCGCCTTAACGGATATAGGAAGAATCGTAGGAATCGTATCAATCATCCTTATCGCTGTGCTTCTTGCTGTTTCTATTTTCCTGATTGCCAACACCATCATCACTGGTATCACAGTGCGCAAGGAAGAAATCCAGATCATGAAATATGTAGGCGCAACGGACTTTTTTGTTAAATCGCCTTTCGTGTTCGAGGGTATAGTGATTGGAATTATCGGCGCCATAATCCCGCTGATAATTCTGTTCTTCGGATACAAGAGCGCAATTTCCTATGTGATGGGACAGCTTCAGACGCTTACGAGCGTGTTTAGCTTCATGTCTGTTCTGGAGGTGTTTAAGGTGGTAGGGCCGCTTTCTTTGATAATAGGAGCAGGCATAGGCTTTATCGGAAGTATGATAGCAACAGGAAAGCACATTAAAGTTTGATTCAGGGATTTAAATAAAATGAAGAAATTTTACTCACACATAAAATCAATATTAGCATTATCCCTGGCCGGGGTGATGGTCGCTGCGCCCGTATTTGCAACCGAGCTTGAAAATGCGCAGGCCAGAAAGGATGAGCTTGAGGCGCAGCTTGAGGACACACAGGCCGAGGGAGAAAGGCTGCAGGACCAGGCGGATAACCTGGAAAGCGGCATATGGGCAATCGACGCGCAGGTGGCAGAAATCCAGTCGATGGTTTCTTCGTATGCTTATCAGGCAAGCGAAATTCAGGCGCAGGTAAATGAACTCCAGGCCCAGATAGATGCACAGCAGACTTTGATAGATAATAAGCTCTGGGAGATATCAGTTAAGCAGAGCGAAATAGATTTAAAGCAGACGGAAATTGACAACAAGCAGGTGGATATAAAAAACAAAGAGGATTCCATGGCCAAAAAGCAGGAGGAAATGGACGAACAGTACGCCTCGATGAAAATACGTATCCAGTACATGTATGAAAATCTTAATAATTTGTACATGGAAGCTTTCTTTTCGACAGAGACCTTTGGCGATGCCATTTCGAAGGTTCAGTATTTAAGCGAGCTGAACACCTATAACAAGGAACAGATGGAAAAGCTTCAGGTTCTTAAGGATGCAATAGAGGCAGACAAAACAGAGCTTGAAGGGGAAAAGGCAGAGCTTGAAGCAGACAGAGATGCCCTGGCAGAGGAACGCTCGGTATTAGAGGCAGAAGAAGCACAACTGGAGGCTGACCAGGCTGTTCTGGCTGCAGACAGGGATTATGTGCAGAACCAGCTTTCGTATATTCTGCAGCTTCAGTATGAGCAGGAGGCCCAGATGGCGTCGGCAAACAGCACGCTTGAAAGCATGTACAATGAGCTTTATGCAACAAATGCTGCCATTGCGGAAAACCAGGCAACTTCTGCGGATATCCAGGCAGAGCTTTCAAGTGCAATAGCTGATATAGCAGCCCTTACCACGGCATATGAATCATCGGTTTCTGAAGGAACTGTGGTGACTTATACAGGCGGCACTCTTTGCTGGCCGCTTCCTTCCGTATACGGGACAGACCACATTTCATCCTGGTATGGCTACAGGACTCATCCTGTAACTGGCGTTGAAAATTCCTTCCATGGCGGTGTGGATATCTGGTGCCCTGAAGGTACGGCGATTTACGCGGCTGCATCGGGAGTGGTTGTCGCAAACGAATATAACTGGTCGGCAGGCAACTGGACGGTTATTTATCACGGCAACGGACTTTATACAGAATATATGCACCAGTCCTACCTTGGGTCTGTTTATGTAGGCCAGGAGGTTTCGGCAGGCGAATGGATAGGATCGGTTGGTATGACGGGAACTGCAACGGGCCCTCACCTCCACTTTGGCGTGGCTCTTTGCTACAATGGATATTTCGATGGCTCGTGCCGTGTTGACCCTTGCCCGTATCTTGGAATTTATTAAAAATTATGAACGACGAAAAAGAGAAAATTGAAGAATTTGAAATAGAGGAAATAGAGAATTTTGCGGATCTTGACGCTGCATCCGGAAAGAAACGCAAGAAGAAAAAGCAGCCATCTTTTCTGCTTGGCATCTTGCTTGGCATAGTTATAGGGCTTGCGGTTATTGTGGGTTTCTTTACTTTCTTTTCTGTGCGTAACCAGGCGGTGTCGGCAGTGGAGAGCCAGAGTTATTATTCAAAAATAAATCTGATTCTTCAATACCTTAATCTGTTTTATCTTGGCGACCTGGATGATGAAACTATAGAAACTGCCCTTGCAAAAGGCCTTCTTTCGGGCATAGGTGATAAATATGCAGAGTATTACACCGAAGAGGAATTTAATGACCTGAAGGAACAAACGAGCGGAGAGTATAGCGGCATAGGCGTTTCGATAGTGCAGACAGATGACATAAGATTCCTGGTTTATGAGGTGTTTGAAGATACTCCGGCCTATGAGGCGGGTATAGAAGTCGGCGACTATATTGTGGAAGCATGCGGCGAGAGGGAAGTTGCAGATTTAGATACGCTTGTGGCGCTTGTGCGCGGAGAACCGGGCACAGAGGTCGACATTGTGATAGAAAGAGATGGCGAGGAAATTCCGCTCACGCTTGAAAGGCAGACTCTGGAAACGGAAAGTGTTTATGCGGAAATGCTGAATGATGATATAGGCTATATTGAAATCAGCTCTTTTGCTACCTCCACGGTGACGCAGCTCGATAGTGCAATTGATGAGCTGCTTGATGCGGGAATGACATCGCTTATATTTGATGTGCGAAGTAATTCGGGCGGAGATTATGATTCGGTTGTGGCAATAATAGACAGGCTTGTGCCGGAGGGCGTGATTGTTACAGTTAAGGATAATATGGGTGTGGTGCAGACTGAAAGGTCGGATGCAACATGTCTGGATATTCCTATGGTGGTTCTGGTTGATCAAAACACAGCTTCGGCGGCTGAGCTTTTCACCATGGCCTTAAGGGATTATGGCATGGCCGATGTGGTGGGTGTTACTACATATGGTAAGGGAATCGTGCAGAGTATATTCAGCCTGCCTGACGGCACGGGCATGAAGTTTACGACGGAAGAGTATTATGGTCCGGCGGGCGTGTGCATCCATGAGACCGGTATAGAGCCTGACTATGTGGTGGAATTTTCCGAAGAAGCATTGGCCGACAATGTAATTACAATCGATGAAGATACGCAGATGGAAAAAGCAGTGGAGCTTTTAGGAGGGGACTGGCAGCAGATCTTAGACAAATACATGACGGACGAGACCGAGGAATGATAAGGATATAATTTGTAGGGCGGTCTTCGTATACGCCCGTGAAATGTTATTTTTAAATCAATCATGAAAAATTTTTAAGACCAAAGGCCCCCAGTGCATGCGGGGGCTGGCCGACTGAACTTTTTTTAGAGGTTGTTTGCGCAAGCTTAAAATGCCGTATGTAGAGTTTGAATAATAAATATTATGTCCTGGTTTATTTTTACATTAATCTGTGTCTTTGGCTGGGGAACGGCCGACATATTTTATAAGAAATCCAGCAATCCGGGTGACAGGTATTCGCATCTTAAGATTGCAGTCTGGGTAGGGCTTGTGATGGGAATCATAAGCTTTATTCTTCTTGTCCTGCAGCTGAATGGAGTTCTTGAATCGGGAGCGAACCCGGACGGCGGCACCATCACATTTAAGAATCTTGCCATAAATGCATTGAAATATTCCCCGGCATCTTTATCTTACATAATTTCAATGGTGATAGGCTATGCAGGGATGCGCTATCTGGAGGCATCGATAATATCTCCTGTGCAGAATGCCTCGGGTGCGTTTTCCATGCTTGCAATGCTTTTTTATTTTATTTTCACCGGCAGTGTGCAGAATATCATGGATGAATTTTCTGTTCTGGACCTTGTCGGGACAGCCCTGATTGTGATAGGCCTTGTGGCAATTGCCATAGCAGAGCAGCGCCTTGAACGGGCTGAAGAGGAAATGAAATCTGAAAATGCCGGAGGCAAATCAACCGATGGCAAAGGGAATAAATACAGGTTCGGCGCACTGGCACTTTTGTTCCCGATTCTTTACTGCGTGTTTGACACGATAGGAACAGCAGCTGACGGAATAATACTTGATGGCGAGGCCGGCCTTTCTTTGAACGAGATTGATGTTCTTGTGCTTTACGGGTTCACCTTTTTGCTGGCAGGTATTGCGGCATTCGTAATTCTGTGGATAAAAGAAAAAAAGCCTTATAATATGTTCTGCCTTAGAAGCGAATGGCCTAAGCTTGCAGCTGCAGCCTCAGAGGAATTCGGACAGATATTTTATGTTTATGCCATGGCCAAAAGGCCTATGCTTGCGGCTCCCATGATCGCATCCTACTGCATCGTCACAGTCATCTTTTCCAGAATTTTTCTTAAAGAAAAATTTCACAAAAATCAGTATATCTGCATCTGCACAATCATTTTGGGCATAGTCCTCTTAGGAATTTCCGAAGGCATTTCCGCCTGACATCGGATTGAATTTATACAAAAATCACATAATCAGGCCCTGCTTATTAAGAAATCACATAATCAGGGCTCGTTTGCATGAAAATCACATAATCAGGCCACTTTTATATGTGATTCCTGTATAAAACCCGCCTGATTATGCGATTCTTATGTTTCGGGTGCTTCACAAACATCAATAAAGGTAGTATTATACTAACTGAGGACGTGAAAATCACATTATTTATCGGGAATGTAAGTTTTTGTTTCGGGCACCGGATGGAAGGCCGATTATTTGTCGCATTTTCATGAACGTGTCAAGAGAAGTAGTAAAGAGAGGAGAGTTATGAAAAGGTATTATGAAACAATGAACTGTCTGGAATTTCTGGAAATATCTGCAGAACGCTTTCCGGACAAAAATGCATTCATCGATGAAAAGGAAGCAGTAACTTATGCGCAGCTTATGGACGATTCCATGAGGATAGGCAGCGCACTGAAGCAGTATGACCTTTATAAGGACCCGGTTGTAATCCTGATGGATGCAAGGCATGTGCCTAATCTTAAGGCAACCTTTGGCGTGCTTTATGCAGGGTGCTTTTACATTCCGCTGGACCCTACATCGCCGGCAGAAAGAATTCAGACGATTTTTGAAAAGCTGGAGCCGAAGCTGGTTATTTATGATGAAAAAGCAGTAAAGCTTAAGGATGCTCTTTCGGATAAGTACAGGTTTGTGGAATATGCTGGGCTCACAGACACACCTGTGGATATGGAATATCTTGAGAAGGTAAGGGATGAGAGCAATTATTTTGACCTGCTTTTCATCATGTACACAAGCGGCTCTACAGGTGTTCCTAAGGGCGTTGTGCATACGCATGCCGACCTGATAGAGTATTCTAAATTTACAAAAGAAAGGTATTCGTTCGACGAAAATACTGTATTCGGCAATCAGTCGCCATTTTTCTATGCAAACTGCCTGCTGGACATTTACCCGCCTGTTTATATGGGATGTACGGTTTATGTGATGCCGGCATCACTGCTTACCTTCCCTAAAAAAATGGTTGAATACCTGCAGGTGAATAAGATAACAGAGCTTTGCATGACGCCTTCAAGCTTTAATGCAATAGCAGAGGCAGGCGTGCTTGAGCCGGGATGTCTTCCTGATCTGGAATATATCCTGCCGTCCGGCGAGATTGCGAACTGGAAGGCCATGAGCCAGTGGTCGGTGGCCGCAAATGTGAAGGGACGCTTCTGGAATTTCTATGGAAGCACAGAGCTTCTTTCGGTTGCGCTCTGGCTGGTTGAAAGGGATTTCGAGGCGGGAGATATTGTTCCTTCGGGATACCCGTATAAATGCACGCACATTATTTTCCTTGACGAGGATGGAAATGAAGCCAAGCCTGGTGAAAAGGGCGAAATGCTTATTCACAATCCGTGGACGTTCTCGGGCTATTATAAAGATCCTGACAGAAATGCATCGGCACTGGTTACGGATCCTCTTGGCACAGGCACCTGCGAGACTTTCTTCCGCACAGGCGACATGGGTTATATAAATGAATATGGCGAGCTTGTGGTTGTGGGGCGCAAAGACAACATGATAAAACACAAGGGATACCGCATGGAGCTTGGCGAAGTTGAATATGCAGCCAAGGGTGTTGCCGAGGTGGATGACTGCTGCTGCGTGCTGGACAAAGAATCGGGCGAGATTTTCCTTTATTATGTAGGCACGGCAAAAGAGTCAAAAGTAAAAACAGCGCTTAAGGTTATACTTCCTAAATTTGCTATGCCGGAGCATATAACACAGCTGGAAGCTCTTCCACATAATGCAAACGGAAAGGCAGACCGCCTTGCGTTGGCAAAGATGGCAGCAGATTTTGCAAGTGAACAATAAATATCGGGAGGGTTTGTATCATGATGAAATTTTTTCAGAAGCCAAACGGCATGACACGCAAAATATTTTTCCTGTCCTTTGTATGGATTTTGATTTTCACGGCGCTTGCTGAAATATTCAGGACACCGTTAGAAAGCATCGGCATTCCGCCATGGACACTTTATGTAGCCAACGTTCTTTATTTTATAAAGGGAAATCCGAACAAGAAGGAAGGCCTTTTAGAAAACACCTTAGGAGGCATATTCGGTCTTTGCTGTTCGATAGGGCTTTCTTATATGGTTGTATGGCTTGAAGGCTTAGGCTTGACTGCTATAATTGCAGAGCTTATTCCAATCGCAATTTTCTTATTCCTCACAATTGCGCTTCATCCTTATGTGCCATATCTTTTCAATACCTTTGCGCTGTGCTTTTTCTCGGTTTCACTGGCAGTCAAAGGCGGAGAAAATAACCTGCCAAGCCTTATGCACGCAATAGTTAATTTAGGCGTGGGCCCATGGGGACATTTCGCAGGCGTTATAATAGGAAATATTGTTTTTAACGGCGGCCTTGTTCTTTTGCTTTACTTCTTCGGCAAGTACGCAGCAAAAAAAGCCGAAGGAAAATAATTTAAAATGTTATAAATATGATATACTATCCGGAGCGGGCGGAATGCCTTGCTCCGGATTTGTTTATGGAGGTGCAACTTTTAAATTAATATGATTGAAATTTGAATGCTCCTCATATATGGATTATAAACTAAGAATGGTAAAAGCTCTTGCTCCGGCCTTATTTATTGGGAATTTTGAGGACAAGCCGGAGCAAAAGCTTTACACAACAATATTTACACCTGCCCACCGCTGGGCAGTCAAGAAAATTTTTGTTTTTTATGAATAATAAAACGAAAAAATCATCAATACTCACAACAACCCAGCTGGCGAAGGCTCTTGGGGTGGGACGGACCACGGTGCAGCGTATGGAAACAGCCGGCATTATAAAGCCCTGCCTGATAGCGCATGGAAACCATTATTATGATGTGCAGGCCTTAAGGACGGCGTTAAGAGCGATGACATACAGGGATTTCGGGCTTTCCCGGAACAGAATAGTGCAGCTTCTGAATTCTGAAGATGACAATTCGGATTTTGCTGAAATAAAAGAAAGAATATTTGCACTTGAGAGAGTTATCTACGAAATGAAATGCCTGGTGGATGATTCGCTTAAAATGGAGATAAGCGATTATGTGATGCCGGAATGCAGATGCTTTGTGGTGAGCGAAAAACTGCCGCTTACAAAGGAACTTGTCCACAGCTTTTTTACATCGGCCTATCGGAAGGCAGCGATGGAAAGGGGATATACAATAAGGGCTGACAGGACCCTTTATATGGTTACGGATATCAAAAATGTTTTGGACGGAAATATGGGCGTTGATGTCTGCGGCTGCAGGGCGCTGGTGCCAATAATGGAAAGCAGGAATCAGGAGGAGGAATGTGTTGTTAAAGAAAGCCGGTGCTTCATGACGCACTTTTATGCAGATGAATTCCGCGTGAGGGAAATACTGGAAACGATTCTGGAGAAAATAAAAGCTGAGGGCCTTAAAGATGCCGGCGAGATTGCCATCGCAAATATTTCTATGCCGCCAAAAACCGGTGATAGGAATTTTCAGAAGATGATACTTAGAATGGCGGTGAAGGTAAAGGAGTGACGGTAAAATGCCGGAAGCCTGCCGGAAAACTCAATTACTGCAATTCACGAACTATATAAAAAGCTTTGGCTTGTGAAAGTAGCACAGGTTGCGGTATAATATCCTGAAATATTCTTGAGGCGGATTGTTAAAAGGGAAAGTAAATCATGAATGATAAAAAGGATTACAGGGTTTCTATATTAGGAACCGGCACGTGGGGGACAGCGCTCGCGAAGATGCTGTCTGAGGACGGCCGAAGCTGTATGCTCTGGTCTGTCAGTGCCGATGAAATAAACGAGCTTGAAACCACGCATGCCCACAAAAACCTTCCGGGCTGCTATCTTCCGGAAAATATAAAATATACAACCGATATGAAAGAGGCGGTGGAGTTTGCCAAAACGGTTTATGATGGAGACGAAATATCAGACGGTCTGCTTGTATTTGCGGTTCCGTCTGTTTTTGTGCGCAGCACGGCAGAAAAGGCTGCGCAGTATATAAAGCCAGGGCAGGTTATTGTGGACGTTGCAAAGGGAATAGAACCAAACACCCACATGACGATGACCCAGATAATAGATGACGTGCTTCAGGAAAATAAAATAGAAGGCGCAGAGCTTGTGGCACTTTCGGGCCCTACGCATGCAGAAGAGGTGGCAGTGGGGCTTCCAAGCACCATCGTGGCTGCATCTAAAAGCCATAAGGCAGCAGCCTTTGCCCAGGAAATTTTCAGCACGCCTTTTATGCGCGTTTACACAAATAAAGATGTGCTTGGGGTGGAAATATGCGCAGCCCTTAAAAATGTTATTGCTCTTGCATCGGGAATTGCCACAGGTCTTGGCTATGGCGATAACCTGCGGGCCGCGATAATTACAAGGGGCCTTGCGGAAATAACGCGCCTTGGCATAGCCATGAACTGCAATCCGCAGACTTTTTCAGGGCTTGCGGGCATAGGTGATTTAATTGTGACCGCCACGAGCCATCACAGCAGGAACAACAACTGCGGCATCTTGATTGGCCAGGGAAAAACAGCAGACGAGGCCACAAGGGAAGTGGGCATGGTGGTGGAAGGTATAAATGCGCTTCCTGCAGCCATGGAACTTTCCGGGCAATATGGCGTGGAGCTTCCTATAGCAGAGGCAGTTGACCGTGTGGTCAAAGGAAAGGCAACACCAAAGGATGCTTTCCGCGCACTTATGGACCGGGCAAAAAAATCAGAACTTTATTAAACTTTGAAAGGCTTTAGGTATGAGCGTTTTTGATATAATTTCACTTTTGGGCGGCCTTGCCATGTTCCTTTACGGAATGCGCCTTATGGGCGACAGCCTCAAGGAAGGGTCGTCGGGCACATTAAAAAAGGTTATGGAAAAGGTTACCAACAATCCCTTAAAGGCATTTCTTTTAGGCGTTGTCGTGACCGCCATAATCCAGTCATCCACAGCAACAATCGTTATAACCTCGGGTCTTGTTGCAGCAGAAATAATTTCGCTTCACCAATCCCTTGGAATAATAATCGGCGCAAATGTGGGCACCACCGTCACCGGCCAGATAATAAGGCTTCTTGATGTGGATGCATCGGGCACTTCATGGCTTAATATTTTTAAACCTTCGACATTAGCGCCAATCGCCCTCATAATAGGCATGGTCCTTATAATGGGCTTTAAATTCAAAAAATCAAATAATATCGGAAAAATCTGCATTGGCTTCGGCATTCTTTTCATGGGCCTTTTAAGCATGACGAATTCTGTAAATGCATTGTCAGAGTCTGGTATGATAGACGAGATATTTGCCAGCTTAGGAGACAATCTGCTTTTAGGCTACGTTGTGGGCGCGGCAGTGGCCTTTGTGCTTCAGAGCAGCTCCGCTACCATAGGTATTCTGCAGGCCTTCGCAATGGCGGGTGTCATCCCGTTTAAGACAATTTTTATAGTCCTTGTGGGAATATACCTGGGAGACTGCGTTACCACGGCCATTGTGTGTAGCATAGGTGCAAAAGCAAACCAGAGGCGTGTTGGTATAGTAAATATATTATTTAACTTAAGCGAAACGGTTCTTGTGGTGCTGGTTGTGGGCATATTACATCTTACGGGTGTGATCGGAAGCGAGATGTGGAATATGCCGATGACCCCGGGAACGATAGCAAACACAAACACGATTTTTAACTTGGGCTGCGCAATACTTTTGCTCCCTATGATAAATGTCTACGAATTCTTAAGCAAAAAAATCGTGCGTGATTCGGCTTCCAAAGCAGGTGAATATTCAGAGCTTCTTGCCGGGCTGAACCCTGCATTCTTAAAAACGCCGGCTCTTGCTTTTAATGCCTGCTATGATGTTTTAAGGTCAATGCTTAAAATAGCCAGGGAAAATACAGAACGCGCCTTTAATCTTATAGAAAAATATGACGCAAAGCTATTTGACAAAATCGACGAGGAAGAGCAGAACTTAGACACCCTTACAGACTGTGTGGGAAATTATATGGCACAGCTCGCGCCATATATCAACCACGAAAATGAAGAACAGATTAATATTTTAAAACAGTATAACAAGGCTATCAATGATTTCGAAAGGCTTGGAGACCACGCGGTGAACTTGGCTGAAACAGCCGACCACATGAACGAAAACGGAATACATTTTTCAAGCATGGCTGTAAAGGAGCTTGCGGTTACAAGAGAGCTCATAAATAAAATATATGATTACGCCACAAAGGCCTTCGAAAAAAGAGATTATGACGCAGCAAGAAATGTGGAGCCTCTGGAGGATGTTATGGACGACATGGTGAGCACCCTTCATGATAACCATATAGAAAGGCTTAACAGGGGCCTTTGCACTGTGCCGAGCGGCACGGCATTTCTGGACATACTGTCCAATCTCGAAAGAATTTCGGACCTTTGCTCCAACATCGGAATTGCGGTTGTGGCCAGAATAAATCCGGAAACGGCGGCTCTGGCCCACACCTATGTGACTGCGCTTCACAGCGGCACAAACAAGGATTTCGAAAAAAATTACAACGAATATCATAAATTCTATTTTGACCTTTTAAGTGAAGCCGAAAAAACGGCTGACGATGGCCAGATGACGCTTGACCTTTTATCAGGAAAAGGGGCCAATGCATAGGAAGCATGAAAATGTAAACTGATATATGAAATTGTGGGGCCGGAGACTTAGGCACCATAGAAGCATCGGAGAGAAAAAGCATATGAAAAAAGATAACAAATTATATTACATAGTCGCCATTGCAATAGTGATTGTGATTGCAGTTGTTAAGCTCGTGACAGGAAAAACAGATAGCAAAAATACAGCTACAGAAACTGTTATCAGTGAAACCGAAGAAGCAGAAAATGCCCGGGCCGAGGCGGAGGATGCAAAGGAAGCAAAGGCAGAAACCGCTGAAACAGAAACAAAAGAAGCAAAGGCCGAAACGGAAGCTTATGAAACAAGCCCGATTGATGAAGACGGTTCCTATACAGGAAAAGAAGAGGTGGCACTTTACATTCACACCTACGGGCACCTTCCGTCAAACTTTATAACCAAAGATGAGGCCGAGCTGCTCGGCTGGGAAAGCAGTGAGGGAAACCTTGACGAGGTTGCACCGGGAAAGAGCATAGGCGGAGACCGCTTCGGAAATTATGAAGAGCTTTTGCCTGATGAAAACGGGCGAAAATATTACGAATGCGATATTAATTATGACGGCGGGTACAGAGGTTCGGAAAGAATTATTTATTCCAACGACGGGCTTATATATTACACGAATGATCACTACGAGACCTTTGAAATGCTGTATGACGGGGATTAAAAATGACATATGTGCTTGACGCGTGCCATCTTGCAGAAGAAAAAGAGGCACAGGAATATTTAAAAAATATTTTTGATTTTCCGGATTATTATGGGAAAAATCTTGATGCGCTTTATGACTGCCTGACAGATATAAAGGACCTTCGCATTGTGCTGATTAACCATGATGGCGCAGGCGGTTATTATAAAAAAGTACTTAGGGTTTTCAAAGACGCGGGGTGTGTAGAGCTTATATAGAGCGGCCTGAATAAAAGGCCGCGTTTTTTAAAAATCCGAATGGGGTGAGTTTTAAATGAAATTTGATTATGATAATTCGAGCGGACTGAAAATTTTTATACAACATTACAAGGGCCACATGGGGCTTTTCCTTCTGGATATGCTATGTGCGCTGGCTGTGGCAGCAGTGGACCTTATTTTTCCATATATATCAAAATTATGCATGGAAAAATATCTGCCTGAAAGCCAGTTCAAAACATTTTTTATTGTTATGGGAATAGTGGTTGTGGCCTACATAATCAGGTCATTCCTTTATTATGTCATCACCTTCTGGGGCCATAAGATGGGCGTTTATATGGAAGCTGACATAAGAGGAGAGCTTTTTAACCACATCGAAACCCTGTCCTTCAGCTTCTTCGACAAAAACAGAACAGGCCAGCTTATGAGCCGCGTGACAAACGACCTGTTTGAAATAACCGAGCTGGCCCACCATGGCCCGGAAGATTTGTTGATTTCCGGCGTCACCATAATAGGCGCGTTCTGCATTCTGTGCACGGTTGAATGGCGCCTGGCCATAATCGTTTTTGCTGCCGTGCCGGTTTTTGTGGTGTTTACTGTTATCTTAAGAAACCGCATGTCCAAGGCAAGCATCAAAGTAAAAGCCAAGATGGCAGAGATAAACACAACCATCGAATCCGGCTTTTCCGGAATACGCACGGCAAAGGCCTTCACGAGAGAAGAAACGGAAATCAAAAAATTTGAAGAAACCAACAAGCAGTATGTGGAATCAAAGAGAGACTATTACCAGTCTATGGCAGTTTTCCACGGCGGCATGGAATTTGTGCTCAGCATAATGAGCGTGCTTGTGATACTGGCGGGTGGTTATTTTATTATGAAGGACTCGCTGGATTATATAGGCCTTATCACCTTCAGCCTTTATATCTCCACCTTCCTCACACCGATAAGAAAGCTTGTGGCTTTTGTGGAGCAGTATATTGCCGGCATGGCAGGCTTTAAACGTTATCTCGAGATAATGCGTACTAAGCCTGAAATCACGGATTCACCGGATGCGGCTGCACTTGAAAATGTGAAGGGTCATATAGAATTTAAAAATGTTTATTTTTCATACAGTGAAAGAAGGCTTCATGAGGGCGAGACCGAAGAAGAGAGAAAAGCAAAAAGTGACGGGCCGTTAGAGGTCCTTAACAATATAAATATAGATATAAAGCCGGGCAGCTGTTTTGCGGTTGTGGGCCCGTCAGGGGGCGGAAAGACAACTCTTTGCCATCTTATTCCGAGATTCTATGATGTGACCGGCGGCACAATCACTTTAGATGGACATGACATAAGAAATCTCACACAGAAATCCCTGCGTGGAAACATTGGTATAGTGCAGCAGGATGTGTTTATGTTTGCGGGCACAATTTTCGATAATATTGCATATGGCCGTGAGGGCGCGACCTATGAAGAGGTTATAGAAGCGGCAAAGAAGGCCGAGATTCATGACGAAATAATGAAAATGCAGGACGGCTACGAGTCTTACATCGGAGAGCGCGGTGTTATGCTTTCGGGCGGCCAGAAGCAGAGAATTGGTATTGCCAGAGTGTTCTTGAAGAATCCGCCTATCATAATTCTGGACGAGGCAACTTCGGCTCTTGACAGCGTGACGGAAATCAGAATTCAGAATGCTTTTGATGAGCTGGCAAAGGGACGCACCAGCGTGATAATAGCCCACCGCCTGAGCACCATCAGAAACGCAGATACCATAGCGGTTATAGATGATCACTGTGTAAAAGAAATAGGCTCCCACGAAGAATTGCTTTCAAAGGGCGGCGAATACGCAGAGCTTTGCAGTGCGCAGATGCTTTAAAACCAACTCCCGGGAAAAGGGCTCTTTAAGGCCCTTTAAGGGTTTGACAAAGATGTACTGATTCTGTACAATGTGTGTATTAAATTTGTACACAAAAGTGAAAACCCAAAACCCTTTAGGTAATTTAATTTTCACAAGGGTTTCCGGGCGGGGCTTAAGGATTTGGAAAGCGTGATTTTAAAGGGATATGCTAAAGTAAACATCGCTCTGGACGTTGCAGGAAGACGCGTTGATGGGTATCATGATGTGCGGATGATAATGCAGACCATCCCGCTTTATGATGAAATCAGCGTGGGAAGGGCCGAAGGCAGCGGAGAAATTTTCCTTACCTGTGATGATAAAGAACTCCCCGTAGACGAAAGAAACCTGGCTTTTAAGGCTGCAAGCCTTGTGATGCGGAAGTTCGGTATTAACGCATCCGTATCCATCGACATCAAAAAAAATATTCCCAAGGAAGCCGGGCTTGCAGGGGGCTCTGCTGATGCGGCAGCAGTCATAAATGCGATGGACAGTCTTTTCTGTCTTAATATGTCCGAAAAACAAAAGGACGAAATCGCTGTGAGGCTTGGGGCTGATGTGCCATTTTGCTTAAGAAAGGGAACTTACCTTTCAGAGGGAATAGGTGAAAGGCTTACGAAAATCGCGGATTTTCCAAACTGCCATATGCTGCTTGTTAAGCCGGCATTTGGAATTTCCACTGCCTGGGCGTATAACGAAGTAGATAAGAAAAACAATATTAATCATCCGGATATTGACGGCCTTATAAGCGCAATAGAAAAGGGAAGCTTAAAGGAAATTGCGGGCCTTAAGGGAAATGTCCTTGAAACGGTAAGCGAAGATAAATATCCGGAAATTAGGGAAATAAAACGCAAGCTGGAAGATATGGGCGCCGTCTTTTCAATGATGAGCGGCTCCGGGCCAACCGTGTTTGGAATTTTTGATGACAAAGGAAAAGCTGAAAAGGCAAGTAAGGGATTTTCCGGATATCAGCATTTTCTGCTTGAAATCACAGCAATATGAGTCAACTTGCAGGAGGAAGATATGGCAAATCTGAAATTGAATTTTGACGAATATATTCCATTAAGGGATATTGTTTTTAAAACATTGCGTGAGGCAATAATCACAGGAGACCTTCAGTCGGGCGAACGCCTTATGGAGGTTAAGCTGGCAAATGAACTTGGCGTGTCGCGCACACCGGTGAGGGAGGCAATAAGAAAACTGGAATTAGAAGGTCTGGTTGTTATGACTGCCCGGAAAGGGGCAGAGGTGGCGCCGATAAATTCCAAGGATTTAAAAGAAGTTCTGGAAATCAGAAGCGTGCTTGAAAGCCTTGCCTGCGAGCTGGCCTGCCAGAACGTGAAGCAGGCTTCAATAAAGGCTCTGAAGGAAATAAATTCGGATATCGAAGCGGCAATAAATGAAGATGATGACGAGCACATCACAAAGCTCGATGTGGATTTCCATGAAAAAATTTATGAAATGACAAATAACCAGAGGCTTATTAATATACTTCATCAGCTTAAAGAGCACATTTACCGCTACAGATTTGCCTATATAAGGGATATCAAAAATAAAAATACAATTGTCGAAGAGCACCAGCGCATCATCGAGGATCTTATCGACAAAAATGGTAAGGCCGCAAAAAAGGATATAGAGCACCACATTGCGGTCCAGGAAAAATACATTCTTAATATTCTGAATACGAAAAACGGGTGATTGTAAAACCCGGGGGCGGGTGTTAGAATGTGATGGCGCTTTTCAAAAGCGGAAGGAAAATTGTTTTAAAAAAGGAGAATTAAATTATGCCTACATGGTCAATAATATTATTAATAGTTCTGGGTGTGGTGATTGCAGGTTTTGTCGTGCTTATGATTCTTGGAAAGCGAAACCAGAAAAAGCAGGATGAGCAGCAGGAGGAAATGGAAAAGACAGCCCAGACGATGTCTTTGTATATTATCGACAAAAAGAAAATGCATCTTAAGGATTCCGGGCTTCCTAAGGTGGTTTACGAAACTTCACCAAAGCTCGCACGCCTTAGCAAGGTCCCTATTTTAAAGGTTAAAGTGGCCAACCGTGTCATGAACATGGTGTGCGACCCTGAGGTCTTTAAAACAGTTCTTCCTATGCAGGAAGTAAAGGCGAAGGTTTCGGGTATTTATGTAATCAGTGCAAAACGAGTGAGGGGTCCACAGCTTGAAGATACAAAAGAAGGACAGAAAAAGAAAAAAGGAAGCTGGATTGACAAGCTCAGATAATAAAAGTTTTGAATGCGGCAGATCACTGTTTTTGGTGACTGCCGTTATTATTTTCTTTTATGGCATAGTAAGGCTTGTTTATTCATTAATTATTTTTGGCTCGTGGGGGCTGCATATTGTCGACATTGCCACCACGTGTATTTTTATGGCCACAGGTGTTGTGGGCTATCTTAAAAAAAACGAGCTTAAAAGCTTAAATTTAAGCCTGGTTCTTTCGCTGCTTTCGGTTGTTTTCGGTATTTTCGTGTCAGTAATAGAAGGCGGCCTTCTTATATCGAACATAGGTGATTTATTCCTTACTCTCCTGGCCGGAATCTTTTTTGGCTGCCTTTGCCCGGTGCTTCATCTTGGGTCTGTCCTTGTGATAAACTCCCAAAACAAAGCTCTGAAAAAAGAAAAAATCCAAAAAGAAAATTCTTTGGAAAACAGTGAAAGAACAGAAAATATTAAACCCGAAAAAGCCCCGGGGCCGTTTGCGATTTTTTTAAGGACGGCTGACTTTGTTGCCAAGAGGGAACTTTTTTCTCTTGCTGGGTTTATCCTGGGCATATTCATTGTATTTGCAGGATATGCTTTTGCCTCGGCTGCGGGGGCCTCGGAAAGTGGACGTTCATTTACTTCAGCCGCATTTCTGGTGGTGGCAATCGTTGTTTATTTTATCTTTTCCTGCGTGGGAAAATCCATTTACAAAAATGGCCAGATAGGCTATTGCGCCTATGCGATAAAAAATGGCGAATGCCCTAAGAATAAAAAACAGATCGCCACGGAATTTCTTGATAACCGTTTCAGCACCAGAACGGTATTTCCTATGGTGGTAATTGTTCTTGATTATCTTTTATCACGCAAATCCCTGAAAAAAGATATGCAAAAGAAAAAAACAGCAGGGCTTATCCTGAGGCGCAACATCACGGATTTTATTACATTCTTTGTGGCCGGGCTTGTTCCGGTTATTGGATATTGCAGCATTTCGTGGCTGCTTACAAATCCTGAGGATACTCTGTGCAAGGGCATTTTTGATGGACTGACCGGTTTTGTGAAACGTCTTAAAAAAATTCTGCCAACGCTAATGCTTACTTTTTTTATACAGCTGATAATTGTGGCAGGGCTGATTGCTGCAATAACGCTTGGCGGCCTGGCTTTGATTGATTCAGGTGCTGTATTGTCTGAAAATTACGAGCAGCTCTCTGAAGCACTTCCTTTAATATTTGGCGTTGCGAGCGTGGCAAGCGCTGCGTTTGCGATAGTTATTGTGAAACTCTTTTTCTGGTATTTTATCCAGTCATGGGGAATGATCCGCGTGATGAACAAATATCTTAAGGAGCTTACAAATGCCGGCTGCGAATCCGTGTGGTATAAAAAGCTGAACGAAAAATATAAGGCTAAATTAGGTGTCAGCACTGATTTGTAATGATTGTGTGACGCTTGAAAGCAGCGCTTTAGATATCTTGAAAGAGAATGGCGCTTTGGGCAGAGAGAATCTGCGTGCGGACGGTTTCAGGGAGGGCCGTGATTTCCTCGCGGGACAGACCGTCTGTGTTAACAGGGTTTAAAAATTCCACAGTGACTTTTTGTGATTTCACGAAAGGCACATGATCATCAAAAATATTTCCTGTATTTGAAATAGCAATAGGAATTATCGGAAGGCCGGTTTTAGTGGCCAGCTTGAAGCTACCGCCGTGAAAGGGCATAACCTGGCCTTCTTCTTTGCAGCGGCTGCCCTCAGGAAAGATAGTCATGCTGATGCCGCTTTTTAAATATTCTATGCCCTCGAGGATGCATTTAAGCCCCTGGCGGGTATCGTTTCTGTCAAGAAAAATTCCATAAAGAGATTTGACCCACCAGCCCACGAGAGGAGTTTTTTCGAGCTCTTTTTTTGCGAAAATTCCGGTTGGCGATTTAAAGACTGGGTAGGTAAGGATAACGTCAAAAATGCTGCGGTGGTTTCCCATGAAAACGACTGCATTGCCTTCTTCAGGAAGGTGTTCGAGGCCTTTGTAGGTGACATGGATGCCGCAGGTGAAAATGAGAACTCTGAACCAGAATCTTGTGAAACGGAATGCAAACCATCTGCCCGTTTTTTCTTTTATCTTTTTTAAAAGAAGGTAAAGCGGGTAGCAGAAAATCGTCGATATTGCGGCAAAAACCATGCTTATTATTGATGCAATTAAACCTATCATGCCGATATTTTAGCAAATCAGGCAAACCTTAACAAGAACCCCGGATCACTTTTTTCGGAAGGTGTTTTGCCTTTTGGACGTTCTCAGACCTACGGCATTTTAAGCTTGCGCAAACCACCTCTAAAAAAAGTTCAGACGGCTAACACCATTTTTGAAAAACGCCTGCCCGTTTTCATGCTATGACAACGCCCATATTTAACCTTCTCTCGGGCTCAGACTCCGGACTTGTTCGATGTCTACACGCTTGCGGCAAATGGATTGAAAAAGAGATTTGTCTTTATTGCCGCAAGCTCCCGGTAGCCATCTCACAAGCTCCTTCGTATTCGCCCTCGAGAAGGAAATATGTGCTTTGTCATGACGCATGAAAACTCCCACAGGCGTTTTTTTAAAATGCCGTAGGTTTGCGGAAAAACTATAGAACCGCCTTGGTAGCATAGAAAAAACAATCCCCCAGTCGTCCTGCGGGCGACAGCCCCCTTTACACAAGGGGGCCTTACTTAGGCGCAACCAACCTCTAAAAAATTTCAGACGATGTCGTTCAGCATTATGCAGCGGTTTCTGATAGCCTCCTTAACGGCGGTGACTTTTGACCGGCTTACGCACAAATCCGAGCCGTCATCCATCTTAAGAATATGGTCACCTGAGTTGAAGCTTTTAATGTGGTCTGCCGAAACAATGTGAGACTTGCTTGCGGGCAGATAATTGAAGGGCCTTAGCGCTTCATATACTTTCTCCAGTGTGCCGTGAAACCTGAAGCTGCGGTTGCCGTGGATTTCGATGAATTTGCCGTCGGTGCAGATGTAGCTTATCTCATCAGGAGTAAATAATTCTGTCTCGCCCCCATAAGTCGCCGCAAAAAAAATAGCTGCCGGGTTCATTTCCCTGTGCAGCCATCCCGCCTTTTTCAGAAAATCCCTCGCTGCCGCAGATATTTCGGGCGGCGCGTAGAGCAGCTCCATATCCCATGGAAACGCATTTTCAATCAGCCGGTCTCTTTTTCCTTCGTACGTAAATACTAAGCCATACATAAATATAGCCTCCTTTGAATTTATTTATCAAAGGGGCAAAAGGCCCCTTTGACAGCACGAAGAAAAAGGCGAGCCTGTCCTAAACTTCAATTACCGCAATTCACGGTTCCCACTTTTGCTGAA
>R07__coassemble_242_pt1 | contig 22088 bp, 19 predicted proteins | sample R07__metabat2_low_PE_052 | metagenome-assembled genome bin R07
AACGGTTTCAGCCTTTCTTATCACAAAATAATAAAGCGCACATGCCGCTAAAACAGCCGCTGCTCCAACAGCCGGAACCATCCAGTATTCCGGGTAATCAAAGCCTGTATATGTTATAACAACCGCAATCAGATTCCCTGCCGCATGCATAAACATATTGACAAAAAGGTTCTTAAATTTATCATACACAAGGCAAAGCAGGATTCCATATAAAAACGCAAAAAGGCCCTGTGCCAGATTAAAATGATATACTCCGAAAAGGACAGAACTTATAATGACAGATGTCCAAAAGCCCGTATAATCACGCAAACGGTTAAACACTATTCCCCTGAACACAAGCTCTTCAGACACCGGCGCCAGGATTACCGTTGAAATAATCACAACCACGGGGGCGTAGGAAAAAATGGTATTTGAAATGTTGCTGTAGCTTCCCAGAATATTATCAAGGTTAAGGCACGAAACAAGGGCGCTTAAGCCATGCGACGCAAAAATCCCCATCAGGAAAATAACAGGAATATATATCGGATGTTTAAAAATATAATCTGACTGCCGCACATAAGTGTTTTTATATACAAAATACATAACAACAATGCTTATGGCCAGGTAAATAATCTGGGTTATCCCGGCGAATTCAGTCACCCTTTCCGTAAGGCTTTTATTTGAAGGCATCAGCCCCAAAACAACTTCAACAATAAAAGAAACAAAAAAGGAAAGTGCAAAATATAAAAGAATAGGATACAGCACCCTCCATATTTTCATAGGCAGTTTTTCTGTCATGTTTACTCCTTATCCAAAAGCCAGTTTATTGCCTCGTTTAAATGTTCATCCCAGAATTCCCAGGTATGGTCGCCCTCATAAATTCTGTGGCCGCATTTTATCCCGAGATTATCCAGATGCTCGGCAAACACTCCGGCTTTTTTATTTAAATAGTCCTTATTTCCGCAAATCATCATGATTTCCGGAAGCTCCTCTTTTCTTTCGGCCGCCTTTTCAGCAATAACAAAAAGGTCCAGCTCGGAGCCCGTTATATCTTTCCAGTTGCCCACTATATAATCCGGGTTCACGCCTAAGGTATGCATGAACCTGGCGGCAAACGCAAGGTCCGGCGTAGGTGAAAAAGCAAGGGCTTTTTTAAAAAGCTGCGGATATGTGAATGCAAATCTCATCGCGCCATATCCTCCCATGCTCATTCCGCACACAAAATTATCCTCACGCTTTTCGGACAAAGGAAAAAGTGCCCTAACAAAGCCCATCAGCTCTTCTGCGATAAAATCAGAAAATCTGGCTCCGTAAATTGTGTTCACATAAAAAGTATTTCCCACAGACGGTATAACAAGCGCCAGATTATTTTTCTGGGCAAGCCTCACTATATTTGTGTTCTCCACCCACTGCTCCGCGCTGTCCCACATGCCATGCAGACAGAAAAGTGTTTTGAACGGCTCGAAGGTGTAACGCTCTTTGTAGCTTGTTATGTCATGCATATAGCTCACTTCATTCGGAAGGTACACAAGCACATCCACCTTTGTGGCCAGAATAATCGAATCAAAATTGCATTTAATACTTATCATTTCAGGCTTCCTTCATTCTCAGAATATCATAGGTTTCTATATTTTCATCCAGCCTCACATAAAAAATCTGCTTAGGGTGCGGGCATGATTCTATGCCATTTCCATCCGAATCAAGCATGTCAAGAACTTTGGTCTCGATATTTTCACCTGAAGGCTTCATTATTTCCACGCTATCCCCCACACAGAATTTGTTTTTCTGCTCAAGCCTGTAATACTTATGGCCTTCCTTCTCGGCAAAATTTCCCGCATCAAACATCCCTAAGAAAATCCATTCCTTTACATAGGTATTTGCATCATAAATCTGTGCAGAACCATCGGGCTTATCAAAAAAGAAGCCCGTTGTATATTCCCTGTATGTGCATTTTGAAATTTCATTCTTATAAAATTCCATTCTGCTTTTATAAAGCTCAGGGCTTTCAAAATAATCATCTATTGCCATTCTGTATGTCCTTGCAACCGAAGCAACATACAAAGCGCTTTTCATTCTTCCTTCCACCTTAAAGCTGTCTATTCCCGCATCAATCATTTCAGGGATATGCTCTATCATGCAAAGGTCCTTTGAATTAAAAATAAATGTGCCCCTCTCATTTTCAAAAACAGGCATGTATTCATCAGGCCTCGTCTCTTCCACCACAGAATATTTCCATCTGCATGGGTGGGTGCAATCCCCCATGTTGCCGCTCCTTCCTGTCATAAAGGCAGACAGAAGGCATCTTCCCGAATATGAAATACACATAGCCCCGTGAATAAAGCTTTCAATTTCCATGCCCTCGGGGATTTTGCTTTTCAACTCCTTTGTTTCCGAAAGGCTTAATTCCCTTGCGCACACCACTCTTTTTGCGCCAAGCTCATACCAGAAATTATATGTCCCATAATTTGTATTATTGGCCTGGGTGCTTATATGTATCTCAATTTCAGGCACGATTTTTTTTGCCAGGCTAAAAAGTCCCGGGTCAGATATTATCAGCGCGTCCGGTTTTATTTCTTTAAGCTCTTTAAAATATTCCGCCGCCTCTTCAAGGTCTTCATTATGCGCAAAAATATTTGCAGTCACATAAACCTTCACACCATGCTCATGCGCAAAGGCTATTCCCTCTTTCATCTCATCAGGGGTGAAGTTATGCGCATTCGCCCTGAGGGAAAATGCCTCTCCCCCTATATAAACTGCATCTGCCCCGTATTTCACAGCCACTTTTAAAACAGGGAGCGACCCTGCAGGCATCAAAAGTTCCGGTTTTTTTATTTTATCTGTCATTTTTCCCATCCTGTATTTTTATACTCAGTGTAACTCCGTCACCAATAGGCACCAGGCTTGTTTCAAAGCATTCATCATGGCACACCTGCCATATAAATTCACGCATTCTTTCATGTATTGTTCTCTGCCTTCTTTCGGCTGCAAACCTTGATTTTACGATATCTCCGTCCTGCAGGCAGTTGTCAGCCAGAAGCATTCCTCCCACTTTCAAAAGTCCTGAAATATCCGGCAGCATCTGAATGTACTGCCCCTTTGCCGCATCCAGAAAAACAAAGTCAAACCCACCCTCTATATTTTTTATAAGCTTAACTGCATCGCCTTCAAGCAGGGTGATATTTTTATGCCCTTCAAAATTTTTTCTTGCTTCCTTTAATCTCGGCTCATAATTTTCTATTGTAATTATTTCAGCCTCCGGCGCAAGGCTTTCAAAAAACAGCGCCGAATAGCCCACAGCGGTTCCGATTTCCAGTATTTTTCTCGGTTTATTCATACGAAAAAGAACCTTTATAAAAGGTTCCATCTCTCTTCGTATAACCGGAACTTCATTTTTTTCTGCACAGCTTCTTATCTTTTCGAGATAGTCCGGCCCCGAAACTGCAAGGGAATGAATGTATTTTGTAATATTTTCGTTTACGATCATGGTTAATCATCCGATTCATAATCGTATCCCGAAAGGATATTGATTATTTTTTCGGTTGAATAAGATGGGCTGAGCTTATAAGTGCCTTCTTCGTAATCTGCCGAGAAAACCTTGCATCTGATTTTGTATATAAATTCATTGTCTATAAGGCCTAAAGCAAGCAGGTCGCTCGCAACCGTGGAATTTGAAATTCCGCTTGTGATTGTATATTCAACCTTGGATTTATCATCAGAATTAAACGGCTTATCGTCGAATATTTTCAGTGCAAAAATAAATCCCACAACACAGATTGCAATAACCAGAATAAGAGGTATAAACCTTAACAAGCTCTTCTTGCGTGGCTGTTTTTTGCCTGAATAGCGGCTGTTATAACCCGAACGGCTTCGTGAATTACTGCTTCTGTAAGACGAACCTGAACGGTTTTTAGAAGCCGGCCTTGTGTTTCTGCTGCCGGATGACGAGCTGCGCCCGCTGTAGCTTGACCGCTGCCCTTGAGATGTATTTCTTCTTTCGCTGCCCTGCTTTGCAGATGATGTTTTTTCCGGAACAGGTTCTTCTTTTTTTATGATAACTGTAGTTTTCTTTTCCGAAGCCTGGCCTGTCATTGCAAGCATTACTGCATCGGCCAGTGCCTGGTTCACTCCGTCGTTAGAAGCCTTTGAGGCTTTTTTGGTGTTCTTGCCCGAAGAAGATGTTCTCTGTTTGGTATTTCCACTTCTGCTTTTTGAGTTCTTATTTGTCGTTACAGCAGAAATCTCATTTTTCACATTTGCTGCTTTATTCTTAACAGCAGAAAGCACTCCCAAAGAAGATGCTGCATTCACTTTCCTTCTTGCCGGCTGTCTTTTTTCGTCATCTACATCCTGCATAAAGGCTTCAAGATCAAAGCCATCTTCATCGTCTATATCTTCATATATCTCATCAATTGAATCGTTAAGCCAGTCTATATCTTCAAGCTCCGGCATCTCTTTTGCTGCAGGCTTTTCTGTTTTTACTTTTTTAACAGATTTCGGCCCCGTCTTATGCTTTTTATTTATAGCCTTATCAATGTCAGCCTCGAAGCTTTCATCGAACATTTCAGAAAAATCAAATGGTTCGTCCTCTGATTCGTCTTTATCGAAATCAGAAAAGTCAACATTTCCAAAGTCTATTGCCTCTGTCATGGAAAAATCTTCTTCGCCGGCGGAAATTCCTTCTATTTCCTGCGTAAGGCCAAATTCGTCATCAGGGATTTCATCCAGATTTCCAAGCAGGTCTTTCTTTAATGCCTCTGTCTGTCCCAGCTCATGTTCTTCGTGTTCTTCGAGTTCCTCAAGTTCTTCATGTTCTTCGTGCCCTTCGAGTTCTTCGAGTTCCTCGAGTTCTTCCTGAATTCCTGTCTGGTCCCAGTCAAGCGTAAATTCTATTTGTTCGTATTCATCCTCTGCGCTTCCGTTTTGGGCAGCATCCTCTACCCTGCTTCCAATCACATCAACAAATTCACCGGGAATTTCCGATTCAGCCGATTCACCGGGCTTTATAGAATTATCGCCCCAGTAATCAAACATTATCGTGTTCCCGTTTCCATCATTTGCAGTCTGTTTTTGTTTTCCGGTGGAAGGTGTTGCATGAACTGATGTGTTGGTAATATTGTCATTCAGATATTTGCTTTCCCAGTCTTCATCAAGAAATTCTGCCGCCCAGCTCATATCGGCTTCCGGAGACACCTTCTGTGTTTTCTTTCTGATACCGGTAGCAACCTTTGAAGATGCTTTGGCAGAAGCTGCGCTGTTTTCTGCTTCAATGCTGCGGCTTCTTACTCCCTGACTTTTTCTGTTTGTCCTTTTTTCGTTATCTGCCATTACCAATCCATTCCAAATTATTCGACTTCAAGTATAAAAGGCAAAATCATCGGACCCTTCCGGTCCTTGCCGCGGGTATATTTTTTCACCGCGTCACCAATGACCATTTTTGCCTTGCCTCTGTTATAATGATTCTTTGAAAGATACGTATCCAAGGCATTATAGATTATTTCCCTGATTTCTTCAAGGATAATATCCAGGTCGCCGTCATACACCCAGCCGCGCGTGAAAACTTCAGGGCCGGATATAATAAAACCGTTTGTTATGTCCACGCACACAGTGACAATAAGAACGCCTCTTTCCGACAAATCTTTTCTATCCTGGATTATGGTTCTTCCCACATCCTCAACTCCGGAATTGTCTACATAAATTCCGCCCGCCTGTGTAGTGCCTGATATTGCGGATTTTCCATTTGAGAGCTCAAGTATATCGCCCTGTTCGATAAGGAGCACCTTTTTCTTATCATATCCCATATCCAGAGCGAGCCTTGCGTTGGCTTTTCTGTGCCGGTATTCCCCATGCACCGGCACAACAAATTCCGGTTTTAAAAGTGAATACAAAAGCTTTATTTCTTCCTGACAGGCATGACCCGACACATGCGTATTTTCGAATATAACCTCTGCGCCCATTCTGGAAAGCTCATTCATGACATTCGAAACCGCTTTTTCATTTCCCGGGATTGGGTTGGATGAAAATATAATCACATCGTCTTTTTTGATATCTACCTTTTTGTGATTTTTTGATGCCATCCTTGACAGCGCCGCCATTGGCTCTCCCTGGCTTCCCGTTGTGAGCATCACTATCTTGTTGTCCGGATAGTTTTTCATTTCATCTATTGATATAAGGGTGTTCTTTGGAACCTGGATAAGGCCAAGTTCCTGCGCCGTTTCTATAACGGTAACCATGGACCGCCCTTCAAGCACAACTTTTCTTTTGTACTTATATGATGAATTTATCACCTGCTGCACCCTGTCAACATTGGAGGCAAAGGTCGCAACAAGAATCCTGTGCTTTTCAAATTCCGCAAACAGCGCATCAAACCTTTCGCCAACGGTTTTTTCCGACATGGTAAAGCCGGTCCTTAAGGCATTGGTGGAATCGCAAAGCACTGCCAAAACGCCGCTTTTTCCAAGCTCTGCCATACGGCACAGGTCAATGGCATCGCCATATACAGGCGTGTAGTCCACCTTAAAATCTCCTGTGTCTATTATTGTGCCTGCCGGGCATTTTATGGCAAGGGCCGCCGCGTCTGATATGCTGTGGTTCGTGCGGATAAATTCCACCGAAAAATCCCCGGCCTTTACAGTCCCGCCATAGTCCACAACCTTTAGCTTAACCACGTTTTCCATTTTGTGCTCTGATAACTTGTTGTTTATCAAAGCCATGGAAAGCCTTGTACCATAAATAGGCGCATTCACTTCCTTTAAAATATAAGGAATTGCGCCTATGTGGTCTTCGTGGCCATGGGTTATAAAATAGCCTTTAACCTTGCTTTTGTTTTCTTTTAAATATGTGATATCCGGGATTATAAGGTCGATGCCTAAAAGAGAATCGTCCGCAAAAGCCATGCCACAGTCTACCACAATTATGCTGTCACCATATTCGATAACAGTCATGTTCATGCCTATCTGTTCAAGGCCCCCCAAAGGTATTATCCTGACCTTTTTATCTTTCTGCTTAGGCTGTTTCTTTGCGGTGTTTTTTTTATTTTTCTTTTCCAAATTTTTCTCCCCTGCTGCCTGTGAATGATATGGTCTTACTCAAGATCTATATCCTCAAGAAGCTCGGCAAAGATATCTGCAACTGCCTCTATTTCTTTGTCGTCCTCAAGAAATTCATAGACTGCTTCTTCGTCGTCCGGCTTTGATGTGTCTTTTAAGATAAAAGCCTCTGCTTCTTCGTCATCCGGCGACTCGGTCACGAGTATGTAATTAACATCTGCCAGCTTTGTTTCTTCTATGATATAAAAAACATCTTCGTTGCCGTCTTCATCTGTAAAAACAATTTTTCCTTTTTCTTCCATAATTATTCACCCTGTAATCGTTTCATGTAGTCTTCAAGTATTTGGGCCGCTGCGATTTTGTCTACGTATTTTTTGTAGTCTTCCAGTTTAACGCCCATTTCCTTTAAAATTTCTTTTGCCTCTATTGTGCTTAAACGCTCATCTTCAAATATTATATCTTTTTTCAGCCTATGTTCAAGTTTTTCTTTGAACTCCATGGTTCTCTCCACGCGTTCGCCGCTGCTGCCATCCATATTAAGAGGAAGGCCAAGAACAACTAAAGAAACATCGAACTCGCGCACGATTTCTTCGATGCGTGCGAGAGTCCGTCTTAGTTTGTTTTCTGATTGTCTTGTGATTGTTTCGAAGGGCTGTGCAATTGTGAGGGTGGGATCCGAAAGAGCCACGCCCACAGTTTTGGAACCGTAGTCTAAAGCCATTATCCTCATGAGGCACCTATCTCAGCTTGTTGTCGATATAATATCTCACGGCTTCTTCGATGAGGTCATCCCGTTCTACTTTGGCAATAATGCCGCGCGCGTTGTTGTGGCTGGTGATGTAGGTTGGGTCGCCCGACATGATGTAGCCTACGATCTGATTTACCGGATCGTAGCCTTTTTCCCTGAGAGCCTCGTAAACGCGTGCGAATATTTCCTCGACCGAAAGGATTTCTTCTCTTGGTATGCTATAGTGTTGTGTTAAATGTAAATCTTTTTTATCCATGCCGCGATTTTACCGCATTTTCTGCATTCTTTCAAGTTGGCAAGTGTGAAATAAATGTGAGATTTCGTTAAAGTTTGGTTAAATTTCGATTACCTCAACCGTATCTATAGCCTGTTTAACAAGCTCGTCCGAAATTTCGGAAAGGCTTTCTTCCGATCTTTTTATTTTGTCCAGCCTTGGCTTTGTGACCGGATGCTTTGCCACGAATACGGTGCAGCAATCCTCATATGGAAGGATTGACGTTTCATATGCCCCTATTTTTTCAGAAATTGCTATGATATCCAGCTTGTCAAATGCGCATAAAGGCCTGTAAACCGGAAGCGTGCACACCTCTCCTGTAACAAGCATGCTCTGCATTGTCTGGCTTGCAACCTGTCCTATGCTCTCTCCTGTAACAAGCCCCAGCGCTCCCCCTTCAATTGCAAAATGCTCTGCGATTTTCATCATATATCTGCGCATTATTATGGTGAGCTCATCATGCGGGCATAAATCCCTTATCTTCATCTGAATATCCGTAAAGTTCACAATATGAAGCCTTATAGGCCCTGAATAGCGCGACACGATTTTTGCCAGGTCCACAACCTTTTGCTTTGCAAGCTCCGATGTGTATGGAGGCGCGTGGAAATAAATACAGTCCAGGCTCACACCACGCTTTGAAATCAGATAGCCTGCAACCGGGCTGTCTATTCCGCCTGACAGAAGGAGCATCGCCTTTCCGGATGACCCCACAGGCATTCCCGAAAGCCCCTTTATTGCCACACAGTAAACATTTATGTCATAGGTTCTTATTTCAACATTAACCATTATGTCCGGTTCATGCACATCCACCGAAAGCTCCGGAAACTCATTCAGCAGATATTCTCCGAGCTTTTCATTTACTTCCGTGGATGTGACGGGATATCTTTTTTCGGTACGTCTGGTGGATACCTTGAAGGTAAAGCTGTCTTTAAAAGAAATTTCCTCAGGTATGCTTTCGCTTTCAGGCTCTGTCCTGTCAAAATATACGCGTTTTAAATATTCCGCAACATTTGCCTTAAGTTCGTCAAAGGCACACGGATCAAACTGCCTTACCGGGCATATCCATGCTATTCCGAAAACCTTTTTAAGCGCTTCCACACATTCTGAATAATCCCCTTCCTCATAGGTCACATAAATCCTGCCCTGGGCTTTTCTTATTTCGCATTTATGCTCCGTGACCTTTAATGCGCTTCTTATGTTTCTCACAAGCATATCCTCGAAGATGTACCTGTTTTTTCCTTTCACGCCTATTTCCGAATATTTAATTAAAAGTGTTCCTGCCATTTTCATATCCTTTTAAAAATTTATTTTTCAGCAAAAATATTTTTGCTATTTTTCAAGTCCGAAGGAAAGTACGCTCAATATCATAAGAGGCGCAGTTTCCGTTCTTAAAATTCTGTTCCCTAAGGAAATCTGTCTGGCACCGTTTGCTGCCGCCTCGCACACTTCTTTTTCGTCGAAGCCGCCTTCCGGGCCTATAAATATTCCAACTGTCATTCCCGGTTTAATCTCTTTCAGGATTTCCTTTGTGGCGCTTATATCCTTATAATTTTCATAAGGAATAAGGCACATGTCCAGTTCTTTTGCATAGGAAAGCGCTTCTTTAAATTTCATCACCGGCTTTACTTCGGGCACAATTGCCCTCTGGCTCTGCTTGGCCGCGCTTTCAGAAATTTTCTGCCATCTTAAAAGCTTGCTCTGCTTTTTCTTTTCATCATATTTCACGACGCAGCGCGATGTTTCCACCGGAATTATTTCATATGCTCCAAGCTCCACGCTTTTCTGTATTATCATCTCAAGCTTGTCCTGTTTAGGAAGGCCCTGGAAAAGATAAAACTTTGCTGCAGGTTCAGCGGCAGAAGCCTTTTCCTCTTTAACAATACAGACCACCGCATCATCCGTAAAGCTTTCTATTTCGCAGAGATAATCTCCACCTTCACCATCGCTTAAAGAAAGCTCCTCTCCCTCTTTCATCCTGAGGACATTTTTTATGTGGTTATAGTCGTTTCCGCCTATTATGGCCCTGTCTTTGTCCACCGAGCCCGGACTTATAAAAAAATGATACATTATTTTCTACCCGCTGTCACAGACCTCCACTCGCCGTCTGTGCCGATTTCAAGAAGCGTTAAATTTTCATTATTATTTACCGCTTCTTTAACATCAGTTTCCTTTTTATCGATAATGCCTGAGGAAATAAATATTCCGCCTTTATTCATATATTTATCCACATCACCCGAAAGCGGCACGATAACATCAGCCAGGATATTTGCCAGCACGATATCAAATTTTTCCTCAGAAAGCTGCTTTTTTAATTCAGCATCCTGCATAATATTTCCGGCCTTTAATTTATACTCGCAGCCTTCCCCGTAAGGCCCGTTTATTTCAAAGTTCTCTTCTGCTATCCTTACAGCCTGCTCATCAATATCCACGGAATAAACATATCCTGCACCCAGCTTTAATGCAGCAATTCCAAGTATCCCCGAGCCGCAACCCAGGTCGAGCACCTTCATTCCGGGCTTTATATACTTTTGAAGGCCCAGCATGCACAGCCTTGTGGTTTCATGCATCCCGGTTCCAAATGCCATCCCCGGGTCTATATTTATAACAACCCTGTAATTCCCTTCACACACATCTTCCCAGCTTGGCTTTACAAGAACATCTCCTATGCTGAATGGCTTAAAATATTCCTTCCATTTTGTATCCCAGCCGGATGCATCAACCTTTTCTTCATCTATTTCAACTTCCTCTATTCCAAAAAGCTCATGTGCTTCAGAAAGCGCAGCCTTAACCTCGGAGATATCCACAAACACGCCTTCGTAATCCGGCTTTTCATTCGCAGCCGAAGGCGAATCCCCCGTTCCGACTCCTTCAGGGATAAAGCCCTTTTCATCCAGATAGAAGCTGACTGTGCAGCTCCCGTCATCAAAAGGAAGCTCCTTCACAAAATCAGCATACATCTGATTAAGTTCTTCATCCGTAAGCTGGATATTGTTTTCTATAAGCACATCATTGATTCCGAAATCCGAAAGCACAGCGCTCACCATATCAGAATCAGCTGTTGTTGTTTTTATAATATACTTTTTCCAGAGCATTTTTATTCCTTCTTTCCGGCCGTAAACCCCTGTTTCATTTTAAGCCCTTATACCCTACTAAAAATCCAATCGTTTTTCAAGCTTTCCGGAATAAACCCCTTATCACTTCCCGGGATTACCCATTATAAAGTTCAATATTGTTTGACATCCACACCCCTTGCTAATATAATAAATCGGTAAAATTATGCGTAAAAATTCACGCGAATTAAACAGGAGGAAACAAAATGAAAAATTTACAAGCAGATGTTGTCGTTATCGGAACAGGCCCTTCCGGCCTTGCCGCATGCGTAGAAGCATCAGAAGCAGGTCTTAAGGTTATCGCTCTTGAAAAACAGAACGTATCCGGCGGCGCAGCAAACATGGGCATGGGCCCTTTAGGCATCGGCACAAGACAGCAGCAGGATCAGATGGTAGACATCGATGTTGAACGTGCATTCAAGATGTTCATGGAGTACACACACTGGAGAGTTGATGCAAGAATGGTTAAAAAATATTTCGAAGCATCAGCAGGCACAATCAAGTGGCTTGAAAACCTCGGCGTAGAGTTTGCAGGCGCTTACAAGTACTTCCCAAAGTCAGAAGCTACATGGCACATCGTAGCAGTTAACGGCGGTATCGGCCGTAACGGCGGTGCCATCATGAACAAGGCAATGTTAAAGAAAGCCCAGGAAAACGGCGTAGAAGTTCTCTACGAAACACCTGCCAAGAAGATTTACCGTGACGAAGAAGGCAAGGTTTGCGGCGTAGACGCAGTAGACAAAGACGGCGAAGAAATCCATGTTGACTGCCGTGCAGTCATCGTTGCAACAGGCGGCGCAGGCGATTCACCTGAATACATGAAAGAAAGAATGGGCTACACCTACGGCAAAGACCTTTTCAACATCGTTATCCCTGGCCTTAAGGGCGAAGGCATCAAGATGGCTATGGCAGCAGGCGCAGCCACAACAGAAATGACAGTTGAAAAGATTTACATCCTTCCATTCTCAGACTTCGGCGTACAGAGCGTTCCTGTAACATTCATGCAGCCGAACCTTCTTGTTAACATCCAGGGCAAGCGTTTCATCAACGAGGAACAGATGCAGAACACCACATTCACAGGCAATGCAATCCAGATCCAGAAGGATGCCATCGGCTTCTCTATCCTCGACCAGGCTATCGTTAACGGCTACAAGAAGAAAGGCTTAGACGTTGTTAACTTCGTTCACCACGTAGACAACATCGACGACTTCGAGCAGGCTTGCCGCGACATCGAAGCAGATCCTAACAACCCTGACGTTGTTATCGCAGACACAATCGAAGAACTCGCTGAAAAGTGCGGCATCGACCCAGAAGCTCTTCAGGATACAATCGATGAATACAACGACATGTGCGAAAGCGAAGACTCACTCTTCTACAAGCCAAGCAAATACATGAAGCCAATCAAGAAGGCTCCTTTCTATGCAGGCAAATTCCATCCATCAGGCTACGGCACATTAGGCGGAATCAAGATCAACGAAAACTGCGAAGTTATCGACAACGACTGGAACGTAATTCCTGGTCTCTTCGCAGCAGGCACAGACACATGCACAATCTATGGCGATTCCTACATGTTCCTGCTTCCTGGCAACACAATGGGCTACTGCGTAAACACAGGACGTTTTGCAGGCCAGAGCGTTGCTGAATACTTAGAAGACTAATTAAATTTCACTTTGTAAATGTTTTGTTTTAGTAAGAAAGGAAAGAAATGGGCGAAGTTAAATTAACAATTGATGGCCGCCTGATCACAGCAGATGAATCCAAGACAGTCTTAGAGGCTGCCTTGGATAACGGAATTTACATTCCTCACCTCTGTCATCATGACAATCTCCATCCAAATGGCGGCTGCCGCCTCTGCGTTGTAAAACAAGAAGGCGTTGATGGAGTTATCACTTCCTGCTCCACAAAGGTTAAGGAAGGCATGGTAATCAACACAAAAGACGAGCTTGCAGAAAGCATCCGTAAATTATCATGCGACTTTATGTTCAAGACACATCCAAGCGAGTGCACAGGCTGCCCTAAGTATGGCAAATGCCAGCTCGCTTCTATTTCACAGTATGTAGGCGACACAGGCCGTCCGCTCCGTGAAATGAAAATCCGTGCAAACACAGACGAAACCAATCCTTTAATGCTCCACGAAATGTTCCGCTGCATCCTTTGCGGCAGATGCGTTCGTGCATGCGCTGAGTTAAGAGGCGTTGGCGCCCTTAAATTCGAAAAGGTAGACGGAAGAATGCGTGTGGTTGTAGACGGTGAATCTCTTGCAAAGGCCGACTGCCGCTTCTGCGGTGCCTGCGTTGAGGTATGCCCTACAGGCTCGATCCGCGACAAAATCGGCGTCTTCAGAGACGACATCCCACGCGAGCAGGCTCTCGTTCCTTGCTCGGCAGAATGCCCTGCACACATCGACATACCTGCATACCTTCGTGCTGTTAAAGAAGGAAATTCCGACCTTGCAATCGGCATAATCCGTGAAAAGGTTCCATTCCCTCACGCACTCGGTCTTGTATGCAACAACAGATGCGAAACAAACTGCAAGCGCAAACACTTAAATGATCCTGTTTCAATCAGAAACATCAAGCGTTTCGCAGCAGAACATGACGAAACACAGTCATGGAAAGAAAACTACTTCAAGCTTAAAGACCGCACAGGCAAAAAAATCGCTGTTATAGGCGGCGGCGCATGCGGCCTCACAGCAGGCTTCTATCTCAACAAGAAAGGCCACGATGTTACAGTATTCGAAGCAAAGAAAATCCCTGGAGGCCACATGACCTCAGGTATGCCTGAATACCGTATCCCTACAACAGCCGTTCTTGACGAAGTAAAAGTCATCGAAGAATCAGGCGTAAAGATTGAATGCAATCACCCAATCAAAAACGCTGCTGAATTAAAGAACGAATATGACGCAGTTTTAGTTACAGTAGGAACCTCAGTAGGCAAGAAGCTCAACTACCTCAACAAGGACAACCTTCCACAGGTATTCTCTGCCTTAGAGCTCCTTCAGGCACAGCGTCTCAACCAGGAAATCGACCTTGGAAACACAGTCTGCATCATCGGCGGCGGCAACGTTGCATTCGACGCAGCAGGCACACTCCTTCGTATGGGCAAGACCGTTAATGTTGTCTGCCTTGAGAAAAACGCTTCCCAGGCTTCACCTGACGAGCGTGATACAGCAGTTGAAGAAGGTGCCATCCTCTTCGATTCACATTCAAACGAACAGATCGTTGGTGAAAACGGACGTGTAACAGGTCTTCAGGTTCACAAGATCAACAGCTTCTACTTCCATCCGGAAACACGTGCTCTCGTAGAAGATGCAATCCCTGACAGCACCTACATCATCCCTTGCGATTCCATCGTATTCGCAGCAGGACAGGTTACAGGCCTTACAGACGAATTCGGTATCGAGCTCAACAAGTTCGGCTACCCTATCGACCCTAAGACAGGCAAGAGCGAATACACAACCTCCGTTGAAGGCGTATTCGCAGCAGGTGACGTTATCACAGGCACACGCTTCGTAATCGACGCCATCGCAGGTGGCCGTGCCGTAGCCGAAATTATCGACAAATACTTAGGCGGCGACGGAAACATCGATGAACACTTAGTAGACCGCAGCGCATATCCATGGATCGGCTCAGTAGAAAACTTTGCTGAAATTCCACGCAACGAAATGGCTATCCGTCCTGCAGAACAGAGAAAAGCCGACTTTGCCCCTGTTTCTGAAGGTTTCACCTGCGACCAGAGCAAATGCGAGACAGGCCGTTGCTTACAGTGCGACCTTCGTCTTCAGATTTCACCTCAGAAATTCTGGAACGACTATGCCGGAGCAGAAGCTGCAAATGAGGAGGTGCTTGGATAATGGAAAAAGTATTAGTTATAAGCTGCGCACAGGACTTCAAATTTTCAAAGAACGCAAGCTATCTTTTAGAAAATCATCTTGATGATGTAAAAGCAGGCGCAGAAAAATATGCAGCTACAATAGGCGCTTCATCCATACTTTACTTCCTTGAAAACGGCAGCAAAGATTATGGCCTTGAAAATGTTGCATTTGGCATGAATTCACCTACGAATTCAAACGCATACTCAATCGTTCAGCAATTAAAAGGCGATCTCCCTCGCCCGATGATTCAGGATGATTTCGTTGCAACATTAGATGGAAAAGAATATGCAGTCCTCACAATCGGTGCTGCCTTTGCACTTGTAAAGCCTGAAATCAGGGTGTTCACTGTTGCATCAGATGATTCAACAGAAGTAAAAGAAGTCCCTGTAGGCACAAAGCTTTCAGATGTTATATGCACAGAAAACGCAAAAGCAGTTTTAATCGGCGGCCAGCAGGGCAAATTCATACTTCCACAGGCAGCATCGGAAATAGTATTAGACAATTCCTTCCTGTTTAATTTTGTATATATAGTTCCGAAATCAGCCTGCATGGTAGCCTTAATGTCTTCGTTCATGAGCCATTGCTGGGAAAAATCCTGCGGTAAATGCGTTCTCTGCCGTGAAGGTTCACTCCAGAGCAAGGTCATCTTAGAAGACTTAGCTCTTGGCAAAGCAAAATCAACAGATATTGAGCTTCTTAAAGACATTACGCCTCTTATCAAGGCCGGTGCATACTGCCCATTCGGACAGACATGGCCTGAAACACTCAAAACAGGCATAGAACTCTTCTCTGCCGAATTCGAAGCACATGCAAAGAAGAAATGTCTTGCAGACGTTTGCTTCAAGGCTGGCTCTCTTTATGCTATCCTTCCTGACAAATGTACAGGATGTACAGATTGTATTGATGAATGCAACTACACCGCTATCGAAGGCAAGAAGGGCTTCATCCACATGATCGACCAGGATATGTGCGAGCACTGCGGCGAATGTGTAGACAAGTGTCCGGAGGAAGCAATCGTTATGGTTGAAGGGAAACTCCCTAAGCTTCCAAAGAAGCTTACACGTGTTGGCAAATTCTAATAAATATAGGAGGAAACACAAATGAAAAAATTTTTAGCATTCATTCTTGCACTCACACTCTGCGTTTCAATGCTTTCAACATTTGCATTTGCAGCAGATGATTCCGAAGGCGGAGAAGGCATCAATCTTGATGAACTTTTCGGCGAAGGCGATATCGACTTAAGCAGCCTTTTTGGTGAAACAGAAGGTGAAGATACAGAAGGCTCAGATATCGATTTAAGCAGCATTTTCTCAGCTCTCTTAGGCAGCTTTGGTTCTTCCGAAGATGGCGAAGAAGGTGAAGATGCAGAAGGCTCAGACATCGACTTAACCAGCATTTTTGCAACATTATTGGGCAGCTTTGGTTCATCCGAAGATGGAGAGGAAGGTGATTCTTCAGAAATGACAGCAGAATTCACAAAAGCAATTTCACTTTTATCAGTTCTTACAAGCGATGACAGCGAAGAAAACCTTGCTGGTGGCTGGACAATCAATTCTGACATAGCAGAGACCCCTCTTGATGACGATGCAAAAGAAACCTTCGAAAATGCCCTTGAAGGTTTCGTAGGCGTTGGCTACAAACCTGTTGCAACAATAGCTACACAGGTTGTTGCAGGCCTCAACTATTTATATCTTGCAACAGGTACAGTTGTTACTGCAAACCCTATAACAAATCTTTACATCGTAAAGGTTTACAGAGACTTAAGCGGCAACGCAGAAGTAACTGCATCCTACAAGATTGACCTTGGAAAGCTTATTCAGGTCCTTGAAATTTTAGCAGACTGATCACTAAAAAGATTTCACCAAAAAACTGCCGCTTAAAAAAGCGGCAGTTTTTTTAACCCACGTATAAAAGGATTTCCTATTTCTTTTTATACATCACTTCATCAAATTTCTTTAAAGCTTCCTTTTGCTTTGAATTCATCAGCTTTGGAACCGATACTTTCAAAACCGTATACTGGTCTCCCCTCTTGTTTTTATCGCGAAGGTATGGAACACCTTTTCCTTTAAGCCTTATTGTCGTGCCTGTCTGGGTGCCTCCTTTGATTGGGAAAAGCACATCTCCGTCTATTGTTTTCACGCGGATGTCGCCTCCTAAGGCTGCCTCAGGGAACGTAATCTCCATCTCCGAATAAAGGTCAACCCCTTCTCTCTGGAAGTCCTTACTTGAGCCCACAACCGCCTGCACAAGAAGGTCGCCTCTTGAGCCTCCGTTTCTTCCCGGCTCTCCAAGGCCTGATATCCTCACGCTCTGGCCCGATTCTATGCCGGCAGGAATGTTAACTTCTACTTTCTTTCTTATCCTGTTATAGCCTTCCCCTTTGCATTCAGGACATTTTTCTTTAATTATCTTTCCTGTGCCGCCGCAGTCAGGGCATGCTGTCTGCGTCCTCATGGCTCCAAAGAGAGACTGTTTAGTCACGACCACAGATCCGCTTCCGCCGCACTTCGAACAGGTTTCAGGTGTTGTTCCTTCCTTTGCGCCTGTACCATGGCACTTTGGGCATTCCTCATCGTAATTTATCTCAAGATTTTTCTTGCATCCGAAAACAGCTTCTTCGAATGTAAGCTTCACGCGGCCGGCCACATCACGCCCCTTCATAGGGCCATTATAATTTCTCTGGCTGCCGGAGAACCCGCTAAAGCCGGAAAAGCCGCCGCCGAACAAATCGCTGAAAATATCTCCGAAGCCAAAATTCCTTAAGATGTCATCGGCGTTCATGTTCTGATAGTTGTATCCGCCACCCTGTTCAAAGGCCGCATGGCCAAACTGGTCATATTGTTTTCTCTTTGTTTCGTCACTTAAGATGCCATAAGCCTCAGAAGCCTCTTTAAATTTTGCTTCAGCCTCTTTATCGCCCGGGTTTGCATCCGGATGATACTTTTTTGCCAGCTGTCTGTATGCTTTTTTTATTTCGTCCTGCGTTGCTGTTTTTGCAACACCAAGCACTTCGTAAAGATCTCTTTTTTCTGCCATTTTATTTACTACCCTTTACACCCACAAAATGATGCCGGCCGCATTTGTCGGCGCAGGCATCATTTCGTTTTGTTTTTATTGCCCGTTTACAAGCATTGCCTGTAAATTAGATTTCCTTGAAGTCTCCGTCTACTACATCATCATCTCCGCCTGAAGGCTGTCCCTGATTTGCCTGGCCGTATCCGCCCATGTCAGGTCCTGCCTGTCCGTTCTGCTGTGCAGCCTGCTCATACATCTTTGTGAATACCTTCTGTGAGCTCTGCATAAGCTTCTCTTTTGCAGCCTTGATCTGATTTACCTGGTCTGCAGATATCTCTGCATTTGTATCCTGTGGAAGAAGACCCTTAAGCGCATTGAGATCATTTTCAACTTCACCTTTATCTGTTGGATCAAGCTTGTCGCCTGCTTCCTGAAGAGCCTTTTCAACCTGCACGCAGAGTGAATCAGCTTCATTTCTTGCGTCGATGCCTTCTTTTCTAGCCTTATCCTGTGCTTCGAATTCTGCGGCTTCCTTAACAGCTTTGTTGATTTCATCATCCGACATAGATGTGCCTGATGTGATTGTGATGTGCTGTTCTCTTCCTGTGCCAAGGTCTTTTGCTGATACATTAACGATACCATTTGCATCGATATCGAATGTAACTTCGATCTGTGGTATTCCTCTTGGAGCCGGTGCGATGCCGTCTAAGCGGAACTGGCCTAAGGTCTTGTTGTCGCGTGCAAACTGACGCTCGCCCTGCACAACGTGGATATCAACTGCGCTCTGGTTGTCGGCTGCTGTAGAGAATACCTGGCTCTTCTTTGTAGGAATAGTGGTGTTTCTCTCGATAAGCCTTGTAGCTACGCCGCCTAATGTTTCGATTGAAAGTGAAAGCGGGGTTACATCAAGAAGAAGCACATCGCCGGCACCTGCGTCGCCTGCAAGCTTGCCGCCCTGGATTGCTGCGCCGATTGCAACGCATTCATCCGGGTTAAGGCTCTTTGAAGGCTCTTTTCCTGTAAGCTGTTTAACCTTATCCTGAACTGCAGGAATACGTGTTGAACCGCCAACTAAAAGCACCTGGCCAAGTTCTGAAGCAGAAATGCCTGCATCTTTTAATGCCTGCTGAACAGGTTCTACAGTCTTTTCTACGAGGTCATGTGTAAGCTCGTCGAATTTAGCTCTTGTAAGGTTAATATCAAGGTGCTTTGGTCCTTCGCTTGTTGCTGTGATGAACGGAAGGTTGATATTAGTGGTTGTTGCGCTTGAAAGCTCTTTCTTAGCCTTTTCTGCTGCTTCCTTAAGGCGCTGGAGTGCCATCTTATCTGTAGAGAGGTCGATGCCTTCCTGGCCTTTAAACTGCTGGATAAGATAATCTGTTACTCTCTGGTCGAAGTCATCGCCACCTAAACGGTTGTTGCCTGCTGTTGCAAGAACTTCGATAACGCCGTCGCCGATTTCGATAACAGACACATCGAATGTACCGCCGCCAAGGTCGTAAACCATGATCTTCTGTTCTTTTTCATTGTCAAGGCCATAAGCCAAAGCAGCTGCTGTAGGCTCGTTGATGATACGTTCCACCTGAAGGCCTGCAATCTTGCCTGCGTCCTTTGTTGCCTGACGCTGTGCATCGTTGAAATATGCAGGAACTGTAATAACTGCCTTGTCTACCTTTTCGCCAAGGTGGGCTTCTGCATCGCTCTTAAGCTTCTGAAGAACCATTGCCGAAATTTCCTGTGGTGAATAGCTCTTTGAGTTAACATTAACGCGGTAATTTGAACCCATTTCCCTCTTGATTGAAGAAATTGTATTGTCAGAGTTTGTAACTGCCTGACGCTTTGCAGGCTCACCTACAAGCCTTTCACCATTCTTTGTAAATGCTACTACTGAAGGGGTTGTTCTGATTCCCTCAGCGTTTTCAATAACTACCGGCTTTCCGCCTTCCATAACTGCTACGCATGAATTTGTTGTTCCTAAATCGATTCCTATAATTTTAGACATATATTTTTCCTCCTGATTGGTTTTTCAACTGTTTTATTTTTTATCCGTCAATCCGGACTTTAAATAACTGATTTGTTTTTTATTTTTATATTAATTTGCCACCTTCACCATGCTGTAACGCACTACCTGGTCTTTGTACATATAGCCCTTCTGGAATTCTTCGACAATCATGTTGTCGCCCGCTTCCTCATCTTCCACATGCATAACCGCATTATGAAAATCCGGGTTAAATTCCTTTCCCACGGCTTCTATTGGCTTAACGCCTGCATCCTCAAGAGCTTTCACAAGCTGCTTGTAAATCATTTCCATGCCCTGTACAAAAGAATCCTGCTTCTGCTCTTCCGATATTCCCTGGAGGCCTCTTTCAAAATTATCCAGCACTGGAAGAATTCTTTCTATCATGTCCTTTGCGCCGAAGTCATAACGCTGCGTCTTTTCCTTTTCGCTTCTTTTCCGGAAATTGTCGAATTCTGCAAAAAGCCTTGCGTATTTATCATTAGCCTCTCTTATCTTCTCCTCAGCTTCTTCCTTTGCTTTGGCTTTCTTTGTCCACTTAAGCTCTCTTTCCTTTTTCTTAGGGGCTTTTGCCTTTTCATCTTCGGCTGTTTCGCTTGTCTCTTCTACTGTTTCCTCTTCCTGTGCCGGCTGCTCTTCCTCAGCTTCGCACACTTCATCTTCAAAAGCTGTTTCTTCTAATTCTTTTTCATTTTGTTCATTATCCAACAAAGCTCTAATACCGGTCCTTTCATTTATTTGTATCTTTTGACAATGTCTTATCCAGATTTCTTGTCACGTTCTGCAAAACATCCACAACCTTCTCATAATCCATTCTCTTTGGTCCTAAGATTCCTATCCTGCCCCTTACGCCATCTTCAAACTCGTATGTGGCGGTTATCACCGAGCAGTCTTTCATGGAATTAACCTGGGATTCGTCGCCTATATAAACCTGAATCCCTGAATTGCCTGCCTTTTCAGGATCATCTTTATCGGCCAGGAGCTCGGTTAACAGCTCCTTTTCCTCTAATGTGGATATCAGCTCTCCTGCTCTTTCAGAATCTGCCAGCTCGGGGTAGTTGAAAATGTTTTTCGCTCCACTCGTGAAAATTTCCATTCCATCTGCTCCGCCTATCGTACCGGCAATTTCGTTTATTATATCCGTTACGATATTTGCATATTCACCGGCCTGTTCAGCGCACTTAGCTGCCATCTCAAAATTTATTTCCTGCAAGGACAGACCATTTAATGTGCTGTTAAGCAAAAGGTTTAACTTAAGGACTGCCTGCTGATCCAGCTTCTTTTTCACGTTGAGCATGTGGTTTTTCACTATGTTTCCTTCAAGCACAACTGTGTTCAAGAGCTTATGTTCCTCAACCTGCGTAAGCTGCACAAACTTAAGCTTGTTTTTATTTGTCTGTGGCATGCTCACTATTGATGTGTAATTTGTGTTGTGGGCGAGCATTTTAGCCATATCCTTAAGGACGTTTTCTATCCGGTCTATCCTCTCGCTCATCACATCCTTCAGCTGGCTGTGGCTTTCCTTTTTCTCTTCCTGCTTTTCCTCCAGCATGGCGTCCACATAAAGCCTGTAGCCTGCGTCTGTAGGTATACGCCCCGCAGATGTGTGTGGCTGGAAAATATATCCCATTTCCTCTAAGTCAGACATCTCGTTGCGGATTGTGGCAGGGCTTAAGTCAAGGTCAGCATATTTGGAAATCGTCCTTGAGCCGACCGGCTCGCCCGTCTCAAGATAATTCTTTATAACCGCCTGCAATATTTTATTTTTTCTTTCATCTAATTGCATCTGCTGTCCCTTAAGCCTTCTTCTCTGCTTGCGTCATAACCCTTTCTGTATGTTAGCACTCATGAAGCAGGAGTGCTAACATCTGGTGTTATACTATCACTAGCACTCACCATTGTCAAGTGCTAATTATGAACAATCTGTGAATCTTGAAATTCATATATAATTGATTTAAAAATAACATTCCGCGGGCGTATACGGAGACCGCCCTACAAATTATATCTTTTTGATGAGTCAGCACA
>R07__coassemble_248_pt1 | contig 21461 bp, 18 predicted proteins | sample R07__metabat2_low_PE_052 | metagenome-assembled genome bin R07
CTCGCTCATATAAGAAAAATTCATCTAAAAGTGGGAACCGATTTTGCGGCAAGCAAGTTTAGGACAGGCTCGCGCATAAAAAAAACCGGCAGAAAAATCTGCCGGCAAAAAATGATAGGATTATTTTATTCTTTTAAGAATTTTTTTTGACACCCAGTGTTACAGTCTCCCCGTTTATATCCCATTCTTTAGAATAACCGAGGACAGAGCCTGTCACAATGTCTGTGGCCATAACATCGGTGAGAATGAGCTCTTTTTTAGATGAAACGAGAGCTTCGATTTTTTCATTGCCATTTACATAAATTGTTATCATGTCCATAACCTCAAATCCGGCTTCCTTACGCATAGTCTGGATTTTGGAGATGATTTCGCGGATGAAGCCTTCTTCGATGAGTTCGTCACTTAAATGAAGGTCAAGCACAACGGTTATGCCATAATCGCTCATGCTTTCGAAACCTTCAACCTGGGCTGTTTCCACAAGGAGGTCGTCTTTTTCAAGGACAACTTCTCCTGATGGAAGGGAAAGCTTAAGTGTTCCTGTTTCATTTATTTCATCCATTGCCGCATTGCCGTCAATAGAAGAAAGGGCTGCTTTGATTTCTCCTAACTGTTTTCCGAATTTAGGACCCACGGTCTTAAGCTGCGGCTTGAAAGAGTAGGAAGAAAATGCGCGGACATCGTCTTTCATTTCGACCTTTTTAACATTAAGCTCGTCGGCGATGATTTCTGTGTAGAATTCGTTCATCTGCCATGGTGCCTTGATAAACATGCTGGAAAGCGGCTGGCGGTTTTTGACGCCGGATGCGTTTCTGCAGGCACGGCCCATCACAACAACCGAGAGCACGTGCTCCATGTTTTCTTCTAACTCTGCGTCGATCAGGCTGTCATCTGCCTTAGGGAAGCTGCAGAGGTGAATGCTTTCAGGCGCATCAGGGAAATCACTCTTCACGATGTTCTGATATATGTCTTCTGTCATGAACGGAATGAAAGGAGCGGCAACCTTGCAGAGAGTTTCGAGGCAGGTATAAAGCGTCATGTAGGCTGCAATCTTGTCGTCTTCCATGCCCTTTGCCCAGAACCTTTCGCGGCATCTTCTTACATACCAGTTGGAAAGGTCATCCACAAAGTCCTGAAGGGCGCGGCCTGATTCAGGGATCTTGTAATTGCTCATGCAGTCATCGACAGTTTTGATCAGCGTGTTAAGCTTTGAGATGATCCATTTGTCCATAACTGTGAGGGCGTTTTTATTATAATCCATATGCTCTGATGCACAGAAGCCGTCGATGTTTGCATAAAGAACATAGAAGGCATATGTGTTCCAGAGAGTGCCCATGAATTTTCTCTGGCCTTCCATAACGGCATCGCCGTGGAAACGTGAAGGAAGCCAAGGAGCGCTGTTGGTGTAGAAGTACCAGCGGATGGCGTCGGCACCATAGGTGTTCAGCGCATCAAACGGATCCACTGCGTTTCCTTTGCTCTTACTCATCTTCTGGCCGTCCTTGTCCTGAACATGGCCAAGCACGATTACGTTCTTGTACGGCGCCTTGTTGAAAACAAGGGTGGAGATGGCCATAAGAGAGTAGAACCATCCTCTTGTCTGGTCCACTGCCTCGGAGATAAAGTCGGCAGGGAAGTGTTTTTCGAAAAATTCTTTGTTTTCAAACGGGTAGTGGTACTGCGCGAAAGGCATGCTGCCCGAGTCATACCAGCAGTCGATAACCTCCGGAACCCTGTGCATTTGCTTGCCGCACTTAGGGCAGGTGATGGTGACTTCATCAATATAAGGTCGGTGAAGTTCTATATCTTCTGGGCAGTTGTCCGACATGGATTTTAACTCTTCGATGCTGCCGATGCTGTGCTGATGACCGCACTCGCATTCCCAGATATTTAATGGCGTGCCCCAGTAACGGTTGCGGCTGATGCCCCAGTCCTGAACATTCAGCAGCCAGTCGCCGAAGCGGCCTTTTCCAAGGCTAGGCGGGATCCAGTTGACTGTGTCGTTGTTTTTAATAAGCTCGTCTCTTACGGCTGTCATTTTTATGAACCAGCTTTCACGGGCGTAGTAGATAAGAGGCGTGTCGCAGCGCCAGCAGAACGGGTAGCTGTGTTCAAAAACAGGAGCGCTGAAAAGAGTGCCATGTTCTTTTAAGTAGTCCAGGATAAGCTTGTCGGCATCCTTCACAAAAACGCCTTCCCACGGGGTTTCTTTTGTGAGGCAGCCTTTTGTGTCTACGAACTGAACCAGAGGCAGGCCATAGCGCTGGCATACGCGCGAGTCGTCCTCGCCGAAGGCAGCTGCCATATGAACGATGCCCGTGCCGTCTTCCATGGTTACGTAGTCGTCGCAGCATACGTAATGAAGCTTTGCGCCTTCAGGATATTTAACATCAGGAATGAGAGGGTGGTATTCTTTGTATTCCAGGTCTTTTCCTGTGTATTTTTTGATTATTGTGTAGTCTTCACCGAGGACCTTATCAAGAAGGGCTTCGGCCATGTAGTAGAAGTTGTCGCCCTGCTGTACCTTTGCATATGTTTCGGATGGGTTTACGCAGAGGGCCATGTTGGAAGGCAAAGTCCATGGTGTGGTTGTCCATGCAAGGAAATATGCGTTTTCGCCGGAAACCTTGAACTTGGCAATGGCGGAGCGTTCCTTAACATCCTTGTAGCCCTGGGCAACCTCGTGGCTTGAAAGCGGTGTGCCGCAGCGAGGGCAGTATGGAACAACCTTGTAGCCTTTATATAAGAGGCCTTTTTCCCAGACCTGCTTTAATGACCACCACACGGATTCGATGTAGCTGTTTTCATAGGTTACATAAGGATGATCCATGTCGGCCCAGAAACCAACGGTGCCGGAGAAATCCTCCCACATGCCCTTGTATTTCCAGACACTTTCCTTGCATTTGTCGATGAACGGGGCAATGCCATACTGTTCTATCTGTTCTTTGCCGTCAAGACCCAAAAGCTTTTCAACTTCTATTTCCACAGGAAGGCCGTGCGTATCCCAGCCGGCTTTACGCGGAACCTCGTAGCCCTTCATGGTCCAGTAGCGCGGCACAAGGTCTTTGATAACTCGGGTGAGCACGTGCCCTATGTGAGGCTTTCCGTTTGCAGTAGGCGGCCCGTCGTAGAACATATACTGAGGGCACCCCTCGCGTTCTTTGATGCTTTTTTCAAAAATGCGGTTTTCCTTCCAGAAATCCACCACATTTTTTTCTCTTTCCACAAAATTCAGATCTGTCGAAACTTTTTCGTACACTTTTATTCCTCCTTATCTTTCGGAAGGCTTTCTCGTCACCTTCGAAAGTTGATAACTTGCAAGGCGAGTATAACATAAATAAAATCTTTATCATAGAAAAAGCCGCAAAAATCAGTGAGAAATTTTGGGCGCTATGATTCTTTTTTTGCGGTTATAAATTCGGAAATTATGGCGGAGCCAAGAATCAGGACGGTGCCTATGATCCCGAAGATTGTGATAGGCTCGTCCATAAAGAATAATGATATAAAAACGGCAACCACTGGGTCCATGTAGGATATGATTGCCACGCTTCGGGAAGGAAGCTTTAAGATAAGGTCAAAGTAGAAAATATATGTGCAGGTGGTGAGGCCTACCCCCAAAAGAAGCAGAAGGCCTATGGATTTGGTCGAAAATACAAGCGATGAAACATCTGTTGATATGAACACAAAAGGCGTGGTGACTATTGCGGCCACAAGAAGCTGTACGGCGGTGCGCAGGAACACATCACCCTCCGGGTATTTTTTGTTGATTATTACCACGGCCGTATAGCCGACTGCCCCAAGCAGCGCGAAGAGAATGCCTTTGATGTCTGCGATTGAAAAGGCGCCCGGCTCAAGCACACCGGAGACGAAGACCATTCCGATAAAGGCAACGATTGCGCAGATGATATGCTTTATCGTGAGCTTTTCTTTTAATATAAGGGCCGATGCGATTATTACAAGAATCGGAACGATGTAATAGCATATTGTGGAGGTGGCGATGGTGGTGTAGCTGTATGAGGTGAAAAGGCCTATCCAGTCCACCGCCAGGGCTATGCCGCTTATTATCATTGGTTTTAGGACAAGAAGGATATTTTTTTTGGTGAACTTCCGCCGGCTTATAAGAATATAGGCAATTAAAGAGAGGGCTGCAATCCAGGCCCTTATGCAGGCCGTGGTCTGCGATGGAAACCCTATCGCGCGGACAATAGGCCCCAGGCAGCCAAAAACCGCCATCAAAACTATGAATGCAAATTTATTAAAAACAGAATTTTTTTCGTTCATTATAGTATGGACCGTTCATCCTTTCTCGCTGTTTTTAAAAGATTTTGCGAAAATCCCCGGGCGTATAAACCGGAATACCGGAGTTCGAATAATCCTTTATATTTCTTGTAATGATACAGTCTAAATGGTTTGAAATCGCTGTTTCAATCATAACGGCATCTTCATAATCAGCTGTGTTCGATAACAATGCTTTTTTACAATCTGCCCCGGATGTGGAGAGAATTGTAAAAAGCTCGGTCAGGTTTTTAATCGCTGATTTCGCTGTATTGTTATTATGTGTAGCTTTGTGGGTTATGTAATAAATGTCAAGGATGGCTTTTGCGGAAATGCAGCCTTCAATTTTGTGATTAGCGGCAAGCAGAAAAATAGCTTGCGCATCTTCCCAAAAAGGTTCTCTTTTTTGAAGGAGATCTATGACAATGCAGGTATCAATTAAAACTGTCATATATTCTCAAGCCTTTCCTTTAAAATGACATCGGCATCAACATCCGATGGAATAATACCCGTGATAGACTCCACAAGATTCACTCTGTCCTGAAAAGGATTGGAAAGCTTTGCAATAACCCTTCCGTTTTTGGTAATAAAAATATCTTCCGTCGCTGAAAGCAACAGATATTTGCCAAGGTTCATTTTAAGCTCGGTTGCTGTTACAGACATAATATCACCTCCATATCGTACGGTTATCATAACATAATCGAACTAATGAGTCAAAGCATCGCACGGAATAATTTATAAAAGAAAGTCATATCAGTCCTGATTTTTTAATGAACAGGCGGTTTTTTGAAAAATTGTTGTGCATGCGAAAGATGTGCTGTATAATACAGCGGCCTGTTAAAAAACAGGTATTGAAAACTTAATAAAATGCTTATGGCAGAAAGAAGGATTATGATGAAAAAGATTTTATCACTTTTGATTGTAATTGCACTTGTCACAGCAGTTGTACTTACAGGCTGCGGTAAGAAAGAGGAGGCCACAACGGAAGCAACGGAAACCGAAGTGAAGGCCGATGCAGAAACCGATGCAACAACTGAGGAAGAAACCGAAGCGGCAACCGAGGCAGCAGATGAAACAGCATCCGAAGAAACCACAGCAAAAGACACGAGCACAGACAAAGAAGCTTCAAATTCTGTTACGGTAGGCATATCACAGGAAATCGACAGTCTTGACCCGCACAATGTTGCATACGCAGGAACCCGAGAAGTCTTGTTTAATCTCTATGATGGTCTGGTAAAAGCCACATCAGCAGGCGAGCTTGAGCCTGCTGTTGCAAGCAGCTACACTATCTCAGACGATGCCACGGAAATCAGCTTCACGCTTCGTGAAGGCGTTATGTTTTCCGACGGCACCCCTATAACATCAGAGGACGTTAAATATTCACTCGAGCGTTATGCAGGCATTCAGGGTGAATCTTCCACTTTTGCTGATTTTAAAGAAGTAATAATCGAAGACGATGGCACTGTCAAAGTGGTGCTTTCCAACCCGAACTCAGAATTTATTTACCAGCTTACATGCGCAATTATTCCTGAATGGAACGAGGAAAATGTTAATACCGACCCTATTGGGTGCGGTCCTTTTAAGTACGCTTCCTACACACCGGGCGAAAGCCTTGTGGTTGTTAAGAACGAAAATTACTGGAAGGAAAACTGCCCGTATCTGGATGAAGTCACCTTTAAAATTGTGACGGATACAAACACGGCAATAATGGAGCTGAACGCAGGCACGCTTGATATTTATCAGTATCTGACAGCAGACCAGGCTTCCACAGTGGATAAAGACATGTTCGACATTTACGAGGGAAATGTAAATTATGTTCAGGCACTTTTCCTTAATAATGATGTGGAACCTTTTGATAATGTATTAGTGCGCCAGGCACTCTGGTATGCCATTGACAAGGACCTTATAAATAACATGCTTTTCGATGGAAAGAGCCATCCGATAAGCACTCATATGATTCCTGCCTTTACAAGCCTTTACAACACAGACACAGACAGCGTGTATACGCACGATGTTGAAAAAGCCAAGGAACTTCTTGCCGAGGCCGGCTATCCGGACGGCTTTGAATTCACCATCACGGTGCCTAATAACTATGCACCACATGAAGGCACGGCGCAGGTTATTGTGGAATGTCTGGCAGAGGCAGGCATTAAGGCTAATATAAACCTGGTGGAATTTACAACCTGGTATTCCGAGGCATATGTTGACAGAAACTATGAAGCAACGATCACCGCGGTAGACGGCACGCTGGCTCCATCTTCGTGGTTCTTAAGGAATGTGACGGACGGCGCAAAGAACTTTACAAATTATTCAAACGAAGAATTTGATGCGACTTACGCGCTGGCCCTTGCAGAAACCGATCTTGAAAAGAAGGTTGAATATTACAAAGAATGCCAGATGATTCTGACTGAGGACGCAGCCTCTGTATATATTCAGGACCTTTCGAATCTTGTTGCGGTAAATTCCAAGCTGGAAGGATATGTCTTCTATCCTATCTCTGCACAGGATATGTCGGTTGTAAAATATAAATAGTTCATATAATATTTGCCTTTCGCAGCTTACGTACCGCATTAACATAAAGCCGGTATCGGGAAGGTATTAAAAAAACATTTGAAATATATTGTAAAAAAAATAATAACATTAATAATTGCTTTGGTGCTTATCTCGCTGGTGGTGTTTCTGGCTTTCAGTGTGCTGCCGGCGGATGCATCAATAGCAAAGCTTGGGACCGACGCAACCCCCGAAAGGATTGCGGCTTTAAGGGCGCAGCTTGGGCTTGACCAGCCTATATTCACACGTTATTTTGCATGGCTTTTAGGAGCCGTCCGCTTGGATTTCGGCGATTCGTTTCAATACACAGACACAAGTGTGCTGTCTTTAGTGGGCGGGCGCATTGCAACAAGTGCGGTTTTGTCGGTTATTTCATTTTTAATGATTGTTATTTTTTCTATTCCAATCGGAATTTTCTCCGCCAAAAGAAAAAGCGCCGCAGGGCGTGGGGCCATGACAGTTATCAGCCAGATAACCATGGGAATACCTTCGTTTTTCTTAGGCGTGCTTATCACATATTTTTTCTCGATTATTCTTAAAATTTTCAGCATAGGAAATTATACGAGCCCTGCGGATGGGCTCTGGCAAAGCGCGGCATATCTTGTTTTTCCGGCTATTGCCATCGCGCTTCCTAAGATAGCAATGACGGTGCGTTTTCTTACCGCATCTATAAGGACCGAACTTCACAAGGATTACGTGCGCACAGCCTATGCAAAAGGGTGCTCCAGAAATGAGGTTTTCTATGGGCATGTTCTTAAAAACTCGCTTGTTCCCGTGATAACCTTTTTGGGGATTATAATCGCCGAGGTTGTGGCAGGCAGCATAGTGGTGGAGCAGGTTTTCAGCGTGCCGGGGATAGGCACACTTTTGATAACGGCAATCACAAACAGGGACTATCCTGTGGTGGAGGCGGTCGTGCTTTTGATTGCCTTTGTAATCATAGTCATAAACTTTATCGTGGATGTTATCTACAAGCTGGTTGACCCGAGGGTGGAACTTTAACGTTGAAAAAACAGAGAAATTACAACTTGATAATAGGCTTTGTGATAACAGGCATTGTGCTTTGTCTGGCATTGGTCGGCCTTTTCTGGACACCTTATTCCACCACGGAGATGAGCCTGGAGCTTAAATTTGCGGCCCCTTCTTTAAGCCATATTTTTGGCTGCGACAATTACGGCCGCGACATTTTCAGCCGCGTTATGCAGGGGGCGGGAACCACATTCCTTGTGGCGGCAGTCACCGTCTGCTTCGGTATGGTGGTGGGGAGCGTGATAGGATTTTTGGCCGGTTATATAGGCGGTTGGTTCGACGAAATAATAATGCGTGTGAACGATGTTTTAAACGCATTTCCTTCCATACTGTTGGCACTTGTTTTTGTAAGCTTTTTGGGCTCCGGCCTTATGAACATAATACTGGCGCTGGGCGTCTTGTTTATACCGAGCTTTGCGCGCATTGCAAGGAGCGAAATGTTAAGGCTTAAAGGACAGCAGTTTGTGAAGAGCGCCATGCTTTCAAAGGCGGGTCCTTTAAGGATAATCTTTGCGCATATCATGCCTAATGCCTATCAGACCATACTGGCAAGTGCGGCCGTGGGCTTTAATAATGCTGTTATTGCAGAGGCGGGCCTTAGCTTTTTGGGTCTTGGTGTGCAGCCGCCGGATGCATCCTTAGGGCGTATGATAAAAGAAGCCGCAAACTTTCTTATGCAGGCGCCGTGGTATGCGGTTTTTCCGGGCGTGACGATAATTATACTTGTGCTGGGTGTGGCGCTTATCAGCGACGGCATCGGCAAAAACGATTGAACATATGCTTCTTGAAGTAAAAGATTTAAAGGTTGAATATCATACAAAAACCAAAATTTCCTACGCCGTGAAAGGGGTTTCTTTTTCGATGGAAAAAGGGGAAATCTTAGGAATAGTAGGAGAGTCGGGCAGCGGAAAAAGCACGCTTGGCCTTGCGCTTATGCTGCAGCTGCCGCAGACTGCAAGGTTTACAGGGCAGGTTTTATTTAAAGAAAGAGACCTTGTGCCTATGGGCTTTAACGAGCTGAAAAAAATAAAAGGCAGGGAAATCTCTGTTGTTTTTCAGGAACCGATGACCAGCTTAAACCCGCTTGTGAAGGTCGGAAAGCAGGTTGAAGAAATTTTAAAAATACACGACCGCAGCTTAAAGGCCGATGTAAGGCGCGATAAGGTTTTGAGAATGTTTAAAAATGTGGAGCTTGAAAACCCGGAAGAGGTTTATGCAAGCTATCCGCATGAGCTTTCAGGCGGCATGCAGCAGCGTGTGATGATAGCGATGGCTTTGATGAATCACCCGGATATTCTGATAGCCGACGAACCGACAACCGCCCTCGATGCTGATGTGCAGGAGCAGATTTTAAAATTGCTCTTCAATATAAATAAAGCTTATGGCACTTCCATAATTTTTATTTCACATGACCTGCGTGTGATAAGAAAGCTTTGCCAGAGAGCGCTTGTTATGTACAAGGGCGAGATTGTCGAAGAAGGAAGCGTGGAGCAGATCTTTGAAGCCCCTAAGGCCGATTATACAAAAGAACTCATAGCCGCAATGACAGATGAGATAAAACCGGAAAATGAATTTTCGGAAGATGCGATACTGTCAGTAAAAGACCTAACGCTTTTTTACACGAAAAAAGGGAAGAAATTCGGTGAGGGGAAAAAGAAAAATATTATTATCAGTGATTTCAGCTTCAGCGTGAACAAAGGCGAAATTGTGGGGCTTGTGGGGCCATCAGGCTCGGGCAAAAGCTCTGTGAGCCGGGCGATACTCGGGCTTCATAAAGACTACACGGGCGAGATAATATTAAATGAAGAAAACCCGCAGATGATATTTCAGGACAGCGCGTCGTCTTTGAATCCGGCAAGGAAAATAGGCTGGATACTGCAGGAACCTCTTAAAAATATGCGAAAGGATTTGAGCTCTGCGGAGAGGCTTTCGCTTGTTAAGCAGATGCTTTCCAAAGTGGAGCTTCCAGAGGAGTTTTTAACCCGCTATCCTAACGAACTTTCCGGAGGGCAGAAGCAGAGAGTAAATATAGCGCTTTCTTTAATAAGCGGCTCCAGATTTATAATTGCAGATGAGCCGGTGAGCGCGCTTGATGTGACTATTCAGGATCAGATTCTAAAACTTATTTTAAACCTTCAAAAGGAATTTGAACTTTCCATGCTTTTTATTTCACACGACAGGGCTGTGGTGGACAGGGTGTGTGACCGTGTCATCCAGATGCCGGAACGGCAAATGTAAAAAAATCATAAATATGACTAAAAAATTAAAAAAATATTTAGCCGGCATCAAAAACATACTTTGCGAATCAAAAACCAGGACATTGATTTTTGCGGCTGCCTTCGCTGTCTCGGCTGTCCTTTTGCTGCTCCGCTTTGGCCTTTCCTGGCTTTTTGTGCGCAACCTTCTTTTCACACTTGTGCTTATCTTCGTGGGATATTCTGATTTTAAAGAAAAGAAAATTCCAAATCCGGCTTTGATTTCCGGGCTGGTTATCTGGGCAGCAGCACTTCCCCTTACCGGCCAGGCAAACATAAAAGCTCTTTATGCAATCATAACCGGTGCGGCTTTTGCCGGCGGCCTGTTTTTACTGAAATTCATATTCGAAATTTATTTCAAAAAAGTGCTGCTTGGCTCCGGCGACATAAAACTTATCTTTGTTTCAGCACTTTACCTGGGCCTGTGGCACACTGTGCTGATGATCTTCTTAAGCTGCATAATAGAGCTCTTAGTGCTTCTTCTAAAATATAAAAAATTTAGGGAAGTTATTTTCCCCTTTGGCCCGGCTATATGTCTTTCGACTTTTGTGATGCTGTTTTGGGACTAATAAAAAAACTTTTTTATATAGAAATATTATGTTATAATGCCTTTTGTGTTGTCACAACGACTATAAAACGGTTAGAGGTTGGGGGAGACTATTTTGGTTATCGGACAGTTTTGCGAGACCTATCCGCCGATGGTGGACGGGGTCGGCAGAGTTACCCAGGCTTACTGCGTTGAGCTTGAAAAACTTGGACATCAGACTTATTTCGTGGCACCGGTTGATGCCAATGATACACATACAGAAGGAATAGAAACAGTTTTATACGAGGGGCTTCCTTTAGGGAACCTGCCATACAGGCTTGGCATACCGGCCTTAAGCAGCGAATACCGCCGCTTCAGTGCCGAAACAAAATTTGATATCGTGCACTCACATGTGCCATTTCTTTCGGGAAAAGCAGCAAGAAAAATTGCCATGGCACAGAACATTCCTATTGTCGCAACATTCCATAGCAAATATAAAGACGATTTTTTAAAGACAACCCATTCAAGGGCTCTTACATCATGGGTTGTAAATGAAATCGTAAAGTTTTATGATACCTGCGATGAGGTGTGGGCAGTGAGCGAGGGCTCCAAAGAAACCCTAAGAAGCTATGGCTATAAGGGCCCAGTGGTGATTATGCCTAACGGAACTAACCTCTACGATTTAAGCGACTCAGCCTATAAAAAAAGCCTTACAAAAATAAAAGCGCGTGAGGGTGTGCCGTTTCTTTTGTTCGTGGGCCAGGTGGACTGCAAGAAAAATATTGACTCAGTCATAAAGGCCTGCAGCATATTAAAGAAGCAAGGCAGGGACTTTGACTTATACATAGCCGGTCAGGGCCCGGACGAAAAAATGCTTAAGGGCCTGTGCGAGGTTTATGGCATTTCCGGACAGGTGCATTTTCTGGGTTTTATAAGCGACGACGCTTTTTTGCATTCACTGTATAAACGCGCCGATATTTTTGTTTTCCCATCTATTTATGACAACTCTCCTTTGTGCGTGAGGGAGGCGGCAAGCATGAAAACGCCTGCCATTCTTGTTAAGGGAACAAGCAGCGCAGAGTGCGTGAAGGATGGCGAAAATGGTTTCCTCTGCGAGGATTCTCCGGAATCAATTGCAGAAAGCATAATAAATGCTCTTCCTAAGGCAAAGGAAGCAGGGCTTCTGGCCTATGATACCATCCCTGTTGCCTGGAGCGATGTTATGAAACAGGTGGAAGAGAGATATATCACTCTTTGTGAAGCAAAAAAAAGAAAGCGGTAATTCAGGATTGAAAGCAAGACGAATATTTTCTTTAATATTTATTGTGGCCTCCATTCTGGTGGTTTTCTTTGTGGCATTTGGAAATTCCGAAATAGAAAATGCCTGGGAAGTTATTTTTACCCTTGACATAAGATGGATACTTGCTGCCCTTGGCGGCTGGTTTGCATATCTTTTCTTCGATTCTCTTACATACTATTATTGTCTGAAAAACCAGGGGCATAAAATAAAACTGGGGACAGCCCTGTATATAGGTATAGTGGGATTTTATTTTTCTGACATAACACCGGGCGCATCCGGCGGGCAGCCGATGCAGGTTTATGAAATGAGCAAAAGAAATATACCTGTGGGCATAGGCACGGGCGCGGTGACGGTGCGTTTTATCATGAACCAGTTCGTTACCATAGTAATTGCCGTGGTTTTGTGGGCCACAAACCTTGGTTTTGTAAGCGAACAGATAGGAAGCCTTCAGGGGTTCTATATCGCCGGCTTTTTTATAAACGCAGGTGTGATTCCTGTGGTTTTCCTGGCAGCGTTTTTCCCGGGATTTATTTATAAGATCGGCTGCTGGTTTATCAGCCTTGGGGCTAAGCTTCACTTCGTAAAAAAGCCGGAAGAGGCAAAGGAAAAATATTCGGGCGTGCTTGATACCTATAAAACCAGCTTCAGAAGCCTGATAAAGCAGCCATTGCAGCTTCTCGTGCAGTTTATAATTTCGGCGCTTTGTATGCTTGGGCTTTTCTTTGTGACATATTTTGTTTACAGGGCATTTGGCCTTAATGAGTTTTCATGGGTAGAGGTGCTTACCATAACGGTCCTTTTGTTTATCAGCGCAAGCTATACGCCGCTTCCGGGCGCAAGCGGAGCTCAGGAGGGCGGCTTCCTTCTTTACTTTGCCGGCATTTTCCCGGAGACTGCAATCGGCCTTGCACTTTTAGTATGGCGTTTTATCACATTCTATCTGTTCCTGATTGTGGGTGCATTCACAACAATAGTCGGTCAGATCAAAAACAACCGGAGCGCAGGAAAAAAAGACAGGCTGGTTAAAGGCTTTACGGGTGATTCGGATGTGGCCAACGAGGAAATGAAAAGCTACTATATAAATAATTCAAATACACAGGCCGTAAAAAAAGAGAATAAGGATTGAACAACGCAAGTTAAAAAAAACTGCTAAAACACTTGAAAATAACGAAGCTATCGTGTAAAGTATACATCGGCCTTAGGGCCGTCAATTAAATAATATTTATTTACTTTGGAGATGTACTCAAGAGGCCGAAGAGGCGCCCCTGCTAAGGGTGTAGGTCGTTAACGCGGCGCGAGGGTTCAAATCCCTCCATCTCCGGTACAAAAAAGGAACCGCCAGGTTCCTTTTTTTGTACCGGAGATGGAGGGATTGTTCTCTTAGGTCTAAGACTGCTTTGCCTTCACCCACATTGTTAATAAAAAATCTCTACAAAATACAATTTTTCTGATATGATAGCAACATGCGGTGAGTTGCGTGAGCCTGTCCGTGAACCCACGGTAATTGAAGTTTAGGACAGGATTGCGTACCAGCTGTTTCATACAAACAAACCAAGAAAGTATAAAGAGGAAAATCATGACACCAATTGCCGAAGAAAGTTTGAAATTACATTATGAAAAAAGAGGAAAAATCGAAGTTATAAGCCGCCTGCCGGTTACATCCAGGGAAGAGCTTTCCCTTGCATACACACCGGGTGTGGCCCAGCCGTGCCTTGAAATTCAAAAGGACATAGATAAATCCTACGAGCTAACCAGACGCTGGAATATGTGCGCTGTAATCACCGACGGAAGCGCGGTCCTGGGTCTTGGCGACATAGGCCCTGAAGCCGGCATGCCTGTTATGGAGGGAAAGTGTGTTCTCTTCAAAGAATTTGCCGATGTGGATGCCTTTCCTATCTGTGTGCGCACACATGACGTGGATGAATTCGTAAACACCGTTTACCTGATTTCCGGAAGCTTCGGTGGCATAAACCTGGAAGATATTTCCGCCCCAAGGTGTTTTGAAATAGAAGAAAAGCTGAAGGCTAAATGTGATATCCCGGTATTTCACGACGACCAGCACGGAACAGCAGTCATCACACTGGCAGGCATAATCAACGCCCTTAAGGTTGTGGGAAAGAAAAAAGAGGATGTAAAGATTGCCGTAAGCGGCGCAGGCGCAGCAGCAACGGCCATCACAAAACTGCTCTTGAACTATGGCATAAAAGACATAATCATGTGCGACCGCAGCGGAACCATATATAATGGAAGAGAAAATTTAAATGATGCAAAGAAAGCCATCTCCGAAATAACCAACCCACGCATGGTTAAGGGCACTCTTAAGGATGCTGTCAATGGCGCGGACATATTTATAGGCGTATCCGCTCCGGGCATGCTCACAAAAGAAATGGTCGGAACCATGGCCAAAGACGCAATAGTTTTTGCATGCGCAAACCCTACGCCGGAAATTTTCCCTGAGGATGCAAAAGCCGGCGGGGCAAAGGTTGTGTGCACAGGAAGAAGCGATTATCCTAACCAGATAAATAATGTGCTGGCATTCCCGGGCATTTTCAGAGGTGCCTTTGATGTTCGTGCAAAAACCATCAACGAGGAAATGAAGGTGGCAGCCGCCCTTGCGCTTGCGGGCCTCGTTTCCGACGAAGAACTTAATGCTGACTATGTTATTCCGGCTGCCTTCGACCCAAGAGTAGGCAAAGCTGTTGCAGCGGCAGTTGCAAAGGCTGCAAGGGATACGGGCGCCGCAAGACTTTGACAATCCCCCAGTCACGCTGACGCGTGACAGCCCCCTTTACACAAGGGGGCCATGGGGTTGAGGAAGATCCAAGCCTCCCTTGTGCAAAGGGAGGTGGCCGCGATAGCGGCCGGAGGGATTGTTTTTAGAAGATCGGAGGGATTGTTCTTTAGCAGCAGACCAAATACAACGATTATATCACATTATAAAAGGAGGAAATTTTTATGGACATGCAAAAACCACAGGTTATGCCAAAAGAAAACATCATGATGGCATACAAACATCAGGTACCGTTTTATATGCCTTCGATGTTCACAGACGTAAACCTTTTCCAGGCCAATCCAAGCATGGAACGTTATTGCGGCGGAGGTGTAGGCACAGACGGATTTGGCGTGGAATGGAAGTTCGAGCCAAAGGCAGCAGCCCCGATGACAACCCAGAACCATCTTATCGAGTCAATCACCGACTGGAAAAAAATCCAGTTTCCTGACCTTGAAGCAATCGATTGGGAAAAACAGGCCGACACAGATGCCCACACAGACATGATGGCCTTAGTAGCAGGCGCGGGCCTTGTGCCATTCGCAGACGGACACAGCATCTTCGATGATGACAGCAAGTTTAATATGTGCATGGTGATCAACGGGCCATTCGAAAGAATGCACGCGGTGGAAGGCTTTGAAAATGCGCTTTGTGACCTGGTTGAAGAACCGGAGGCAACCTATGATTTTTTAAGCGCCGTTGCTGATTACAAGTGCAAATATTTCCATAAGATTGCAACATATTATAAAGCTGACGGCATCAACGCCCATGACGACTACGGCGCAGCCGACAGGCTTTTTATGCCGGTAGAGACCTGGCGCAAATTAGTAAAGCCTAATCTGGCCAAGATGGTAGAACAGGTTCACAAAGATGGCCTTATCTATCAGGCACACAGCTGTGGCTACATCGAGCCTTTGATTGAAGACTATATCGATGTGGGCGTGGACGCACTTGACACACTGCAGGCCGGATCCAACCCTAACTTAGGGGAGCTCAAGAAAAAATACGGCGACAAAATAACCTTCTGCGGCGGCTTCGACAACCAGTATATCTTAGAGCGTCCGGGCGTTACACCGGAAGAAATCAAAGCCGAATACAGACGCGCGGTAGACCTGCTTGCTCCGGGCGGAAGCTATGTGGTTTACCCTATCACCATCGGCTTCGATTTTATGGGGCCTTTCATGGAAGAACACTTCCAGTATGGCATGCCGTTCTACGCAGACCCGGCACACAGATAAGAATCAAAAATTTGAAGACAAAGGCTCCCGTGTATGCGGGAGCCCTTGTGTGCATGATGTGGACAAAAACATGGAAATAGTTTACAATGGATTGCGGCTAATTGATGGCGCGTTGCCATTTATTTTTAAGGAGGAAAATTATGTCTAAACCTATCGCGGATTATGTTAAGCTTCCTGAACTCGAAGAATATGCAGAGTGGTTTAAGGATTTTGCAGACCTTTACAGAGAAGATGGAATTTTACAGGTTACATGGAAAACAAAGGATATGCCTATGCATCACAGCGGCATGTCACACAGAGCCATAGGCCAGCTGGCCAGAATAATCGGCGCTGACTGGAAAAATGAAATTATCATCTTCACACATCTTGGTGACAACTGGATGATCGAATCCGATCCAAACGGCTGGGAAACCTATTCAGAACTTCCTACCCAGAGATTTCAGCATCAGTATTTCGACGACACAAACCTTTTCAAGAACATGGTATTTGATATCGACGTTCCTACGATCGGCGCAATCCCTGGCGCAGGCTTCCATTGGGATTCAGCCCTTCTTGCTGATGTTACTATCTGCACAGAAGACACAGTAGCAGAAGTTCCGCACTGCCAGGGCGGTCTTGTTCCTGGAGACGGCATGGGAATGCTTTGCCAGTTCTATATGGGACCAAAGAGGGGCAATTATTATATGTCCACCACACGTCAGATGACAGCACAGCAGATGCTTGACTTTGGCTTCGTTTCTGAAGTTGTTGAAAAAGGAAAGGCATTAGACCGCGCATGGGAAATCGCACGCATGTGGAAAAAGATGTCCTACGAAAACAGAACAATCATGGCAAACCTTATGAAGAGACCTCTTCGCCGCTTCATGATGGACGACTTTAAGCTTCACACTGTATCAGAACAGTATGGTTCACTCTTAAGTATTTTCGGCGGAACCCTGGGCGATGAAAATTCAGGACAGCAGGACGAAAAATATATCAGCCGTGTAAACGACTGGCGTTATGCCACAACAGACATGCAGAAACCACAGACATTTGAGAGCTGGTCACAGATGCCTCATAATGCAGCAGAGTGGTTCAAGCAGGTAGAAGAAGGAAAAGTTGAGAATCCATTCTCACACAATGACGAACCTGGCTATTTCAAGCCATACCGTCCGAAGCCGGCAAAATAAAGTGAGAAGGCTTCAGGCAAATTAAGAAGCAGTTCGGATTGCTTCTTAATAATAATAAAATCGAGATATTATAAATTAAGCAGGAGGAATAAAAAATGCCAAAAGTATATAATGGTGATTACACAAAGATGTTTGATATCTCCGGCAAAAAGGCTGTCATCGTAGGCGGCGCCGGCGGTTTCGGCGAAAAGATTGCCGAAGCTTATGCAGCAAACGGAGTGGATGTGTGCATCTCATCCCGTAAGGAAGACAAGCTCGTTGAAGCCGAAGCAAAGATCAAGGCTCAGGCAGCAGAGGGCGTGAAGGTTATCCATTACGCATGCGACGCAACAGACGAGCAGGCAGTTATTGCTTTCCGTGATTTTGTTGTGAGCGAAGCAGGCCTTGGCGGATGCGACATCCTTGTTAATGCACAGGGCTACAACAAGAAAATGTTCTCATGGGAAATCGACACCGAAGTTTGGAAGGGCATGCTTGACGCAAACATCACATCCATGATGTACACATGCCGTTACTTCGGCAACTGGATGAAGAATAACAACCTTGATGAAGGTGATGTGGCAGTGGCAGAAAGCGAAATGCAGAATGGCCAGCCAAATCCAAACAAGGGCTATGGCAAAATCATCAACTTCAGCTCAGTTCGTGACTGCCGCATCGTGGCAAACGGCGGCATGGGCAATGTAGCCTACAACACAACAAAGGGTGCAGTGCAGATGCTCACAAAAGCATATGCAGCAGACCTTCGCCCAAATATCCAGGTTAACGCAATTGGGCCTACAATCACATATACACCTATGATGGTTGGCCTTCTTCCACCGGATGAAACAGTCAGAAACAATATTGCAGCAGCTCTTCCTGCACAGAGAATCGGTTACGAAATCGATGTGTGCGGACCAGCAATCTTCCTTGCAAGCGCAGCTTCGGATATGGTTACGGCTTCAGTCATCTATCCGGACGGCGGCCTTGTAGCAACAAGCTGAGAAACCCAGTTAAAAAAAGCCGGCCGGCAGGAAAACTGCCGGCCGATTATTTTAGAAAATAAAAAATAAATGAGGAAATAGAAATGGCAAAAACAATAATCACGGCGGCCATGACAGGCGCTATCACACCTGCAGGATACAATATTCCTGAGAAGCCAGAAGAAATCGCAGAACAGGTTTATGAATGCTTTAAGCTTGGCGCAAGCATATGCCATCTTCATATGAGAGATGACGATAGCCTTGGCGTTATGGACCCTGTAAAATTTTACCGCACCATAAAAGCAATCCGTGCACACAAAGACTGCGACATAATTATCAACTGCACATCATCAGGTGACAACCGTGTGTCGGACGATTCGCCATATGGAAATGCGATGCGCATGCTTCATCACAGGATTGTGCCGGGAATAGAAATGGGAACCTTTGATGCATCTACTTTTAACTGGGGCCTTCCGGGCGGAGTGTTCCACAACAGCCAGAAGATGCTTACAGAGCTTGGCACGATGTTCCAGGAAAGAAACATAAAGCCTGAATTCGAGATTTTTGATTTTGGCGCACTCAGGGCTGTGGGAGCATATTGGAAAAAGGGCTTTGTAAAAGAACCGCTGCATTTCCAGTTCTGCCTCGGCGTAATGGGAGGCATGAATGCCACACCGCATGACCTGGAAATTTTGCTGCAGGAAATGAGAAACCTTCAGGCAAATGGAGATCTTCCAAAGGAAATAACCTGGTCGGCCTTCGGCATTGGAAAAGGCCATCTTCCGGTTATGTTCTCGGCGCTTGCCAATGAAGGCGGCGTGCGCGTGGGCATGGAAGATAACGTTGTGTTTGGAAAAGATAAAGACGGAAATAAAATACTGGCCACAAACATGATGCTGGTGGAGCGTGCGGCGGGAGCCGTGAGGGCATATGGAAATGAACCGGCAACCCCAGCCGAGGCAAGAGCTATCTTAGGACTTAAGCCTCTTGATATTGAAGCTGTGAATGCAGAGCTTGACAAAATAACCGAAGAAGAATTGGTGGAAGCTAAGCTTAAGGTTAAAGAAATTTATGGGGGCCCTTATTTTACCGAAGCAGGCAAGGGAAAATAAAACCGTGAAAAAATTTTTGCGGATAAGAATTAATAATAAAAATATTCTGAGGTTTAAAGATATGGCAAGGGAAATTAAAAATGTGGCATGCGCAGGTGGTGGCGTGATAGGGTCGAGCTGGGCAGTATACTTCGCAATGAAGGGACTTTCCGTGTGGCTTTATGACATAAATGATGCCTGCGTGGAAAAGGCAAAGGAGCAGATAAAAAAGAGCCTGGATTCTCTGGTGGAGTTTGGCGCTATTGATGAGGAAAAGCGCGGCAAAATTGAAGGTGCTATAAAATTCACTACAGATATAAAACAGGCAGTGGAAGACGCAGACCTTATTCAGGAAAGCGGACCGGAGCGCGTGGAAATAAAACGAAGCATCATAAAAAATGTGGAAAGCTTTGCAAAGCCGGATGCAATTATTTCAAGCAGCACATCAGGACTCCTGGTTACGGACATCGCAAAAGAGGCAGAACATCCGGAACGCATAGTTGGAACTCATCCATACAATCCGCCTCATCTTATCCCTTTGGTGGAAATGACAAGCGGCGAAAAAACCGATCCTGCTGTACTTTCGGATGCACATGATTTTTATCAGGCCATTGGGAAGGAAGCAATCATCCTTAAAAAGGAATGCCCGGGATATATTGCCAACAGGCTTCAGCTGGCGCTTTACCGTGAGGTAAAGGATTTGGTGCTCAGGGGATTTTGCTCGGTTGAGGATGCGGACAAAGCACTGGTTTATGGGCCGGGAATCCGCTGGGCAATATTCGGTCACAGCATGATCATGCAGCTTGGAAATCCTGACGGCCTTACCGGCATGGAAAAAATGCTTGGCAATTCCGGCGATGTGTGGCTGGCCGATATGGCAAGCTGGACGCACCAGCCTGAAAACTGGGCAGAGGTTGCACAGCCGGGAGTGGACGAGGAGATGAAAAACTTTCCTGATTATGTGGGACACACCAACGAGGAGTGCCGCCGCTACAGGGATCAGATGCTGATCGACATATTGAAGCTGCACAAGAAATTTTAGGGCGAGAATAAAAGAAATGAACGAGATTGAATTATTTAAGAAAAAAAGAATTTACTGTATGGCGGCAGCGCTTATTATTTCGCTCTGCGCCGGTTTTGGCTATGCCTGGAGCGTGCTGCAGTCGCCGATCATAGAGATATATGGATGGCAGGATTCGCAGGTCTCTCTCTGCTACACGCTGACGGTTGTTTTTTCTTCACTCACATCTCTTTTGCTGGGCGCATTTATCCGCAAAATGGGAACAAGAAGGTCGGTTCTTTTGGGAAGCTTCCTTTTTGGAGGCGGCCTTTTATTGACCGGGGTGATGACAAGTATCTGGCAGCTTTATTTCTTTTATGCCCTTTGCACAGGCGTGGGCACGGGCCTTATTTATCCGGTGCTTATGGCATATGTCGTGAAGCTGTTTCCAGAAAAACCGGGTCTGGCATCGGGCCTTGGAACAGCTTTTTACGGAGCTGGCGCAATGATATGGGCACCTACGTTGGCAGGCATGATAGAAGGTCTTTCGTTTAAAACCGCATGCATGATTTTAGGCGGCGGATTTTTTGTTATCATTGCGGCTCTTTCGTTTTTGATAAAAGAACCTACAGAAGAATTTGCATTAGAAATGAGGTCGGCAGGAAAAGCTGCGGTGTCATCGGGTGATAAAAAAGATGCGGCATCGGCACAAAAAAATTATCGCCGGTCTGAAATGGTGCGCACAGGAAAATTTTATATTATGGCAGTTGTGTTTGCACTTGGCCTTATCGCCGGCACGATTGTTATCAGCCAGGCAAGTCCTATTATGCAGAGAACATTCGGCTTTGCGCCGGTGGCAGCAGCAGCCTTTGTGAGCGTTTTTTCAGCCTGCAATATGGCCGGGCGCTTCGGCTTCGGAACGCTTTCCGATAAAATCGGCATTCCAAAAACACTTCATATTGTATTTATCGTATGCATTGCATCCATGCTTGGAATAAGCCTGATAAAGGTTGATGTTGTTGGAATTATCTGCCTGTGCCTTGCTGCGGCATGCTATGGAGGCCTTGCATCCATGCTTACGCCGTACACTGCACAAATTTTCGGCGCAAAATATATTACGGAAAATTACGGCGTGATGTATCTGGTGTTCGGCGTTGCCGGCATAGTGGGACCTTTGCTTGCCTCCGGAATTTATACCGGCTCCGGAAGTTATACGCTTGCATTTATAATTGCTGCAATCCTGGCTGCTATTGGCAATGCTTTGTCGGTGGCCGTGAAACGTGACTAAAGCCTGCGGGCATG
>R07__coassemble_254_pt1 | contig 21080 bp, 16 predicted proteins | sample R07__metabat2_low_PE_052 | metagenome-assembled genome bin R07
CTAAGGGATACGCCATAAACCCGCAGTTGCAGAATATAACAACAAACCGGAACACCTTTTCCTTGTACTTATCCTTATCACGAACCACCAGAAATGAAATTCCTATGGAGAAAAGGTGAATACCCACAGAAAGGCCAAAGCATATCGCAAATTTTTTCAGGTCTTCTATGTCGAATTCCCTTTGAAATGAGGTTATGAGCATGCATGGCACCACCACATACATTACAACATTGCTTAAAGTCTTGTTGCCTGCATCAGTAATAAAATTCTTTTTACCCAGAAAAAAGCCTGTCCCTATAATAAGAAACAGGACCAGCACCAGCTGCCCTATTGTCAAAAAAGATTGTATCATCAGCTTTCCCTCGTCATTCGCTGAAAAATTCCATCACACGGTCGATATAATCGTCCGCCTCATCATACACCCCATGACCGTATCTATCCGGATACATGTATATGCCGCACCCTGTGCTTTCCGCTATTTCCAATGATGAATCCGGCCCTAACACCTCATCGCCATAACAGCCGATTACATATAAAGAACATGTTATATCCGAAAGCTTATCCGTAAAGTCAAAGCCGATAATAGCCCTGGCTGTATTTGAAAATCTTTTGAGCTCGCTTGCTGTTATAAGCTCATACCCTGCTATCAGCTGGTCGCCAAACATTTCAATGGTTTCATTGGAATAAATTTTGGACATCATGTTATAGACCAGCGGGTGTCTGCTGCCCACATCCGCAAGCTTGCTCCATCGGTTAAGCATCCTGTCATTGGCATCGTTTGAACGGGCGGCCGATGCCACAAGCAAAAGTTTTGAAACAAGTTCAGGATATTCTGCTGCCAGGTAGATTCCAATAAAACCGCCCATGGAAATTCCTGTTATATAAGCATCCGTTATGCCAAGCATCTTAAAAGCACAGGCTGTGTCCTCGGAAAGCCCGGTCAGGGTGCTGTCTTCCGGCACATCGTCCTTCACCTCAAACAGATACACTGTATATTCATCACAAAAATCAGCATATGCCTCGGCAAATAAATCTGCATTCTTTGTAATGTGCGCAATATTAAGCCCCGGAAGTATGACCATGCTTTTTTCGCCGCTTCCGAATTTGAAATACCTGAGGCTTGTATCCCCCATTTCAAGACTGGAAACCAAAGGTTTATAATGGACCCCTGCGTCAGACAAATCATGCGTTTCCTGATCTGCCATATCATCAGATGCAAATACGCATGCTGCAGCATTTGCAAAAATAATTGCGGCAAGAAAAAGCTTTAACAAAAAGCCCGCAAAAAATCTTATGACTCCGTATCGCTTTTTTGTTTTCCGCATATGTTAAGTTTTTTTGGCTCCGCCTTTATACACTCTTGAGCACAATAGTTATTATGTTCTCTGTGCCGTCAAATTTATGGGTCCTCTCCTCGGCAATGCCCTTCAGTATCATTTTTGATATTTCATCTATGTCACTTAAAGGGTCATAGCTCTCGTTACCATATCTCACGTTTATAATCGCCTTATTTTCCTGCTCGGAATATTCAAGAGTATAGGAAATGGTATCGAATTTTTTAAGTAGATTAAGAACACACAATTCCTCGAAGACAAGCCTTGCGTCATTAATCGTCTTCTGGCTCATAAGCTGCTTTCTTCCGAAAACTTCTATGGATTCGATTGCCTCTAAAAAATCAAATTTGTCTTTTTCAAGCTTTATCTCAAAGACCTTGAGCTTGTTTATGAATCTGCGTGTAAGCTCTTTTTTCGGCGATTCAAAAATCTCCTCAGGAGTTCCTTCTTCATAAATTTCGCCCTGGTCCATATAAAACACCCTGGTGGACACATCCCTTGCAAAACGCATTTCATGCGTAACTATCATCATGGTCATGCCCTTAGCTGCCAGCATTCTTATAACGGCAAGGACTTCCCCTACCATTGTAGGGTCAAGGGCTGATGTAGGCTCGTCAAACAAAATGATTTCCGGGTTCATGGCAAGGGCTCTTGCAATGGCCACCCTTTGCTTCTGTCCTCCCGAAAGCACCTCAGGGAGGCAGTCGGCCTTGTCAGGAAGGCTTACCATTTTTAAAAGCTCCATTGATTTTTTGTTTGCCTCTTCCTTTGAAAGTCCAAGGAGCTTAACAGGAGCATAGCTTATATTTTCCAGCACTGTCATATGGCTGAACAGGTTGAAGTTCTGGAAAACCATGCCCATGCGTTTCCTTAAGCTGCTGAGATTGTATCCCTTTGCTGTAACATCCTCACCGTCTACTATAATGCTTCCGGATGTAGGGATTTCAAGCATGTTGAGGCATCTTAAAAGCGTGGATTTTCCCGTGCCAGAAGGCCCTATAATGGATATTACCTCGCCTTTTTCTATTTCTGCATTCACATCCTTTAAAGGGCAAACCGTGCCATAGTCTTTTTTTAAATGCTTTATGCTTATCATTATTTTTCTTCCCCCTTTGCACCTTTCAAAGGCTTATCTCCGGTATTTTCAAGTTTCCCTGCGCCTTTTCGCTTCAAAAGCTTCTTTTGCAGGCTGCTTGCCAGCCTCAGCAAAATTGTGGATATCACAAAATATACAATGGCCACTGCAATAAGTGGGAAGAAAGCTTCATAGGTGATGGACTGGATAATATTTCCTGCCCTCGTAAGGTCTACCACCGCCACATAGCCCACGATAGAGGTTCCCTTCATAAGGGATATAAACGCGCTGGAATATGCCTCGAGATTTCTTCTTGCTGCCTGAGGGAAGGTTATTCCGAAAAAGCCCTGCGTCTTCGTAAAGCCTAAAGCGAGGGCCGCCTCTTTCTGCCCTGCATCCACACCGGTAATGCCGCCGTAAAAGATTTGCCCAAGGCCTACACCGGAATCCAGGGCGAAGCCTAAGATTGCTATAACCACCCCCGAAACATTCGTATTTCCAAATATTACATAGAACAGAATCATGAGTATAACCACAATAGGGGTTCCCTGCATTATTGCCGAATAAACACTTGCTATGGCATGGCACCATTTTTTATTTGACAGACGAAGCATGCAATATACAGCCCCGAAGATATTTGCGCCGACAAATCCGAAGAAAGTTATCAGGAGCGTTATTCCAAATCCCGAAAGCAGCATCTTCCATCTGCTTTCCCTGATAAAGTTTTTCTCGAAAGAAGAGATTATGCTTTCAAAAAAGCCTTCTGATTTCCCGCTGGCAGAGCTGTCGCGCACAACTGCGCATATATCCATGGATTCATACGGGTCAGAAAAAGTTACACTTTCAGAACGTTCCGCTGTTATATAGAGATTTGCCGAAACCATGTCATACTTTCCCGTTGTAAGCCCGGCAAGCATGGCAGAATACTCTGCCGTTTCAAACTCGACATCACAGTTAAGCTCATAAGCAACACGATATGCAAGCTCCACATCAAACCCGACCAGCTTATTGTCAGAAAAGTATGAATTTGGCTTACACTGGCCAGATGTAACAATTTTCAGCGTGTACTCAGGGTTTTCAGCAACAGGAAGTTCCGGCATCTCAGGGTCTTCTGTATCGAACCACCTTGCCTTAATTTCATCAAAAGTGCCCTCATTTTTTAATTTGCTAAGAGCGTCATTAACCCTCTGTGTGTAATTATCTATTGGAGTCTCATCACTTAAACCCAGTCCCAGATAAAATGTTGTCACCATTTCATCAAGGATTGTAAGGTCATCTGCCATACCCTCTGCTACTGCTGCATCGTAATAATTCATGCCGGTAAAATAAGCATCAATCTTTCCGTTAGATACGGAATTAAAAGCGAGCTGAGCATTATCTATATATTCCATATTTGCCAAAGGGCATTTTTCAGAGATAGGGTCACTCAAGTCATAGTCAGACGGCTGGCTAATATTAACATCGCTGCTGTTTAGGTCATCAAAGCTTTTTATTTCTTTCAGGCCGTTTCCCGAACAGGCCGTGCATATTATTGTTATAAACAATAGCAGCATTAAAATTATTCCGAATTTTTTCTTCATGAGCTTTCTATTTCCTTTTCTGTCTGCTAATCAACATATGTGCGCATACATCCGGGTTTAACCGCTGCGCATTTCTTAAATAGTTATATTACCATTATATGTATTTTTAATCCACAAAAAAGCGTCACTTTTTCAATCCCCTGCTTGTATATAAAACGCCCGATGTGATAACATATCACATGAAATTTTAGTCCCCGGCTCAGGCAGTTTTGTGCAAAGCTTTGCAGCCACTTGATGCCTAAGCCGATTGAGACACAAACCTCATAATAAAGCATAAGGATAAATACATGAAAAACAAATTCACTAAAAAAGCATTCACAAAATTCACGCGCATATCTGCTCTTTTTTTATGCCTGATCATGGCATTATGCAGCCTTACGGGCTGTGGAGGTTATATGAATAAAATATCAAAAATTAATGTCGGCACCATCACACTGCCCGATGATTCATCCACATATTCCATGCAGCTTTCCGCAAAACTGGTAACCATATCCTCGGGCCACCTTAAGGAAAATACCGAAGCTTTGCTTGGCACTGCCGGTTTCGAAGTCCTTTTAGCCTGCAATTTTGACAAAGGGGCCGAAGACCTTTCGCACACCTGCGCGTATACGGTGGCAAAAGGCGATGTAACATTAAATGGTGCCCAAAGAGAAGCCATCATGATTGTTGTCCGCGGCACGGGAGACGGCGAATGGTATTCCAATTTTGACTTTTCAGCCGCACAGGATGACAGCAGCACATTTGCAGACAATTTCTTGTATGCAGCCGAAGATGTCTTTATGGGTGCAAAGGATTATATCGATGAATCAGAAGATCCCCTTATAATCGTGACCGGCCACAGCCGCGGCGCTGCCTGTGCCAACCTTTTGGGCGTGCTCCTTACTGAAAGCTATGGGTCCGAAAATGTTTATGCCTACACATTTGCCACTCCAAACACAGTAAAAGCAGATTCATTTGATAACATCTACACAAATATATTCAATCTCATAAATCCAAATGACATTGTGCCGGAGCTCCCGCTTCATTCATGGGGTTACGAACGCGCCGGTGTGGATATTGTGCTTGGCACATCAGATGAAGCCTTTGCGGAAAAGATACAAAATGCGGCAGAAGTCATTTACGAAATTGCCCCTACTGTGACGCAATATTATTCAGAAAGACATTCCATAACCTCAAAAGGCCTTTCTGATGAAGGCATCACTCCTTTCGACCTTTGCATGCTTCTTTGCAGCACCCTGACAAAATCCACAGAAAGCTTTATGAAAGAAGATGACAGCGCCGAATCAGGCCTTTCGCTGGACGCAGACACCCTAAGCCTTTTGTTTGCCGACAACGATTTTTCGTCTTTATCCGCCCTTGTGCTGAAGCTTATTCAGAATAATTTTGAAATGGGCAAAAAGCTTCTTGAAGAACACCTGGGCACAAAATATCTGGAGCTTATACTTGCTTCTTAAAGATTTTAGGAGAACACATGGCATATATAGAATTTAAAGATGTTTATAAAATATACAACCCCGGTGAAAACGAAATCCACGCCCTGGATGGGCTCAGCTTTGAAATTGAAAAAGGAGAGCTCTGCGTGATAGTGGGCCATTCGGGCGCCGGAAAAACCACTCTTCTTAACATACTTGGCGGCATGGACCTTGCAAGCAAAGGGTCCTGCTTCTTAGATGGCAGGGAAATCACCAGGCTTTCTTCAAAAGAGCTTACCGCCTTAAGAAGAAACGACGTCGGCTTTGTCTTTCAGTTCTACAATCTTGTTCAGAACCTCACAGCGATTGAAAATGTGGAGCTTGCCTCTGAAATATGCAAAGACAGCCTTAACCCGTTAGAAGTTTTAAAGCAGGTTGGCCTGGAAAACCGCGCAAACAATTTCCCGGCCCAGTTATCCGGAGGCGAACAGCAGCGCGTTTCCATTGCAAGAGCCATCGCCAAAAATCCGAAAATAATTCTTTGTGACGAGCCTACAGGCGCACTTGATTACAACACAGGAAAATCTGTTTTAAAGCTCCTTCAGGATATCTGCCGCACAACGGGTAAAACTGTTGTGATAATCACACACAACTCTGCCATCACAAAAATAGCCGACAGGGTTATATCCATAAAATCAGGGCGCGTGACATCAATGGAAAAGAACGAACGCCCTGTTTCTGTTGAAACACTTGAATGGTAAGGCAATAAAATGACAGGAATAAGATGGAAAAATATAATACGCGGAATTTATAAAAGCCTAAACCGGTTTCTTTCTATTTTCTTTATTGTCGCGCTCGGTGCAGGCTTTATGGCAGGGCTCGCCGCTGCATCCCCTGATATGTACGACACCGCCGATTCATATATAGATGATTACAATTTATATGATATCGACGCAAAATCCACCCTTGGCTTCTCGGAAACGGATATAGAAGAAATATCCTCTCTTTCATGGGTTTCCGAATACGAATGCGGATGCGTGATGGACATGGTTTTAAACCAGAGTAATGGCTCTGATTTCACCTCGCGCGTTTATGGAATTCTTGACGAAAATGGTGAGTCAAAATTAAACAATCTTAATCTTACCGAAGGGCGTATGCCGGAAAATTCTTCCGAATGCGTTATAGAATCCGTCTTCGGAAAATACTCTGACGAAAACATCCAGATAGGCGATGTGCTCTATCTTTCAGAGGGCAATTCAAACTATTCCACACTTAAGGGCTATATGGAAAGCACAGCCCTTACTGTTGTGGGAATTGCAAAAAGCCCTATGGCCATCGGCATTGAGGGTGATTCCACCAACATAGGCTCAGGCACCATCAATCTGAATGTATATACCAAAGCCTCCCTTTTCAATATGGACTTTTACACAGACATATTTTTAACCGTTGAAGGCGCAAAAGAGCTTCAGACCTTCGAAGACGCCTACCAGGACCTTATCTTAAGCTGCACTGACGAAATCGAGGCAATCGGGGATGTCCGTGCCCCGTACAGAGGCGAGGAATTAAAAGATGAAATCAGCTCACAGATTTCTGAATACGAATCCCTTCTGGGCACACTTAAAGAGCTGGCTGATACAGAAGAAAACATGTCTCAGGAAAACCAAAAAGCGCTCCTCATCAACGAAGAAGTAATAGGCATTCTTAAAGCAAATGGCGCGTCTTCTTTTGCAGAAAAATTAGAATCCAAAGATAGCACTGGCGCAGCTGAAAGCTCTTCGGCGCAAAGCACTTATCTTTTGGCAGAGGATTTATCAGAAAGGCTTGAATCCGCGAAAGAAACGCTTGAAAGCCTTGGGGATGCCGTGTGGCTCATCCGGACCCGTGACGACCTTGCCGGCTTTGCAAGCTACAAAAGTAACGTGGGAAAGGTTTCCGCCCTGGCAAAAATATTCCCTGTGTTTTTCTTTATAGTGGCTCTTCTGGTGGCGCTTACAACCATGTCACGCCTCATCGAGGAACGTCGCACTGAAATAGGCACGTTAAAGGCCCTTGGTTTTTCTAACTGGCAGATTTTATTCGAATACCTTCTCTTCAGCTTTTCAGCCTCCGTGCTCGGCTGCGTGCTTGGCTTTGCCATAGGCTTCAGGATTTTTCCATGGGCCATCAGCAATGCCTACGGTATGATGTATTTCCTTCCTGAAACACTCACGCCAATCCGCTGGAACATAATTGCATGGGTTGCGCCTGTCACAATAATAAGCATACTCCTTGCCACAATATTTTCCTGCTGGAACGAATTCCGTTCGGTTCCGGCCCTTTTGATGGTACCAAAGGCTCCTTCCGCTGGAAAACGCATCTGGCTGGAGCATATAGGCCCCGTATGGAGAAAAATCCCCTTCACCTACAAGGTCACCTGCCGCAACCTCTTCCGCTATAAAAAGCGCTTTATCATGACCATAATCGGTGTGGCAGGGTGCTCGGCGCTGCTGCTTACCGGCTTTGGCATAAAAGATTCCATCAATGACATAATCGACAAACAATTCGGCGAAATAAACAAATATGATCTTTTGTTTGTGCACGACGGAACAGACATAAACGAAATGGATGATATCCTGGAAATACTTGATGACAGTACAAAGGTTTCATCCTATGTGCTGGCTTCCCAGGAAACAGGAAAGGTTTACGCGGGCAAAAACAAGCAGGAGCTCACAATTCTTGTGCCGGAAAACCCCGGTGAAATTTCTAAATACCTGCTCTTAAGAGACCGCAAATCAAAAGCGAGAATCGATTATCCTGAAAATTCAGTTGTGCTTACAGAAAAGTTGTGCGAAGAACTTGGAATCAAAGCCGGTGACACAGTCACCCTGGAAGATTCATCCGGCCACAAAGCCGAGTGCGTGGTATCCGGAATAGCAGAAAATTATGTTTATTCTTATGCTTACATGAGCAGTGAATATTATGAAAAATGTTTTGGCCAGGAAGCAGTATTTTCCACCCTTCTCTGCCTCCTTCCGGATGAAGCAGACAAAACCGCCTTATCCTCCGAAGTTACAAACGAGATATTAAAAAACGAGCATTTCCTCTATGCCCGTTCGCTGATAAGCCTGAAAGATACCTTTGCCGAAAGCATTAAAAGCATAAACGGAGTTGTTTATGTCCTCATACTTGCTGCCGGGCTTTTAAGCATAGTTGTTTTATACAACCTCACAAATGTAAATATCTGCGAGCGAAAGAAAGAGCTTGCCAGCTTAATGGTCCTTGGCTTTTACAAAAAAGAAACTCAGAATTATATATTCCGCGAAACAAATATCTTAAGCTTCATAGGAAGCGTGCTTGGTCTTTTCGTGGGGTTGTGGCTTCACAGCGTGGTCGTGAAAACAGTAGAAGTAAACGGCATAATGTTCGGCCGCGACATAAAGCCATTAAGCTTTGTACTGGCCTTGGCCATTTCTGTTGTCTTCACTCTTTTAGTGGACCTTATCATGAAAAAATCCATCAGCTCCATCGACATGGCCCAGGCCATGAAAGCCAACGATTAAAAAAATCCCCTTGCCTTTTTTAGGCAAAGGGATTTTTGAAGTAGAATTTTAAAGATTAGTTTTCAGCTGCGAATGCTTCAGCAACTAAATCCAGAGCGCCCTGTACGTACTGTGCCGGAACTGTTTCAGGTGTATGGTCGGTAAGTGTTAAGCTGCCATCTTCAGCCATTGTTCCGTTTGCAACCACATCATTGCCATTGAAAGCATATTTAGCCGTGAATGTGCCATCACCATTGATTGCCATTTCCACAGGAACATCCGAGCCCATAAGATTAATTGTAATCTCGTTTGTGAAAGCTGCTTCCTTTGCCTCTTCAGCAGGTTCAGCTGCTTCTTCTGTTTCCGCCTCTGTTTCAACAGGTTCAGCTGCTTCTTCTGTTTCTGCCTCAGTCTCAGCCGGTGCTGCTTCTTCTGTTACTGTTTCAGCCTCAGTTGCTTTTGTCTCGGCTTCTGTTGCTGTCTGCTTTGATGTACTGCTGCATGCACAGAGCATTACTGCCAAAAGAGATGCAACAGCAATAATTGATACGATTTTTTTCATGATTTCCTCCCCTTAAAGACAAATATTGGTTTATAAAATAGATTTTTCTATTCCTTCAGATTTTACTTTCTTAGTGTTCACATTTCATTTTTGCACTGACTAATAACAAACAAAAAACCAGTTTATTTATTGTGCATTATTATAATAATATTAAAGCCTGCCCTTAAGCTTAAGTATTTCTATTATCATTTTATCCCTGTATTTAACTGCAGCCTCAGGATTTTGCCCTTCGTCTTCCGTACGATTTTTATAAACCTGTTCCATTTGATCACCAAGAATGTCATAGTCAGGGTTTGGAGGAAGATTATATTTTTTGCACATATTATAAAATCCTCCCTCTACTCCAAGACTCGTTGTTAAAAGCTGGCCAAGAATTGCCATCCTGAGGCCCGGGCCATACATTATCGCCTTATCCATATCCTCTGCAGAACAAATGCCGTTCACAACCTGATCCTTGCAGATTCTTGTAGCGCTTTGGTTTATTTCATTAACAATAAATCCCTTCACCTCTTTTAAGCATATAACAGGAATCTTTCCCCAGCCTTCATAAATTTCTTTTACAGCCTGTATTGTATCCCCGGATGCGGTTTCGCCGCCGCATATTTCCATCACGGGCATAAGATATGCCGGATTGTACGGATGACCCACAACTATTTTTTCCGGATATAGTGCCCCCTCAGAAAGCTTTGACGGGAAAAGAAGCGATGTTGAAGATGCAATTAAAACCTTATTTCCACATATTTCCTGGATTTTTCTATACATATCCTGCTTGTCTTCAAGTTTTTCGGAAATACTCTCCTGAATAAACTCAGCATCCTTCACAGCCTCTTCTAAATCCGTCGTGAATTTTATTTTCGAAAAATAATCTTCCGCCTCTGAATCCGAAATAACTTCATTTTCAATAAAAATAGAAAAAATCGATTTTAGATTTGCTTCCAGCTTTTCATAGTTTTTTCTGTACCATATTGTTACACTGTCGCCATGCATAACCGCATTGACTGCAAGGCCGGCCCCAATAATGCCGGAACCCACAAATGTTATTTTTTTGTTCATAAGCCAGATTTGCCTCCTGTAGTTTTTAATAAGATGGGCCGAGGCATATTAAGCCTCAGCCCTTCCCGGGGGACTGCTGCGAAAATGCCTGTTGCGAAAACATTTTTCAGCCGCCCAATGTATGTTTAGGGGAGAATTTTAGAAGTTGAAATCGTCATCATCACCAAAATCAGCCTCAATATCACTTACATCAAATGACATATCATTTCTTTGTTTATTTTCTATTCTTGCCCTGATTATAGCCGCTATGATTATGATTATAAGAATACATATATTTGTAAAAATAACCGGTCCGGCCTGTGTTCCCGCATTAGAGCAATTCCTAATTAAATTTTTAACAAATGGTATTGCATAAATATTATATTTTGGAGCAAAAGCTGCACCGCCTAATTGTATATTCATAAACGATCCGCCGGTTCCGAAATTGTAAACAAAAAACGTGATATAAAGCAGTGTCACAAAATTTCCAAGCGATGTCGAAAGACCGGTCATAAATGATGACCACTGAATAGGTGTTGTTTTTACAAAGCCGAATATAGCGCTTGAAAGAGTAAGCGTTAAGCCTGCGCCAACAAATGCACCTGCGACATAGCAAGCCACAACGCCAATCACGCCATCAGGTGCAAAGAAGGATAAGAGCTGGCCCACAAGGGCAACGCACGGGCCAAGCACAATCACCCAGTTACCAAGCTTGTCCTCTATTTTGCCGCTGAAGAGACCCATTGTAGCACCAAGCGTAAGGGCTGCAACCGGAAGCAGCGTAATCACAGGGCTGCTTTCAGCATAGCCGAATCCCATAACGACTCTCATACTGTACTGTACCAAAAAGCCCATGGATGCACACATATAAAAAGTCAGATAACATACATAAAACCAAGGAGCAGCACCGAGCTTCGGCTTTTCCTCTTTAGGGATTTTTGCAACACGCGGCACTGTGTGTCCTTCAGGACAGCAAATGCAGAAGATAACAAGCAGGATTACTGTTATCACAAACATCGGAATATAAAACGGCGTAACCTTGTCTGTTGCGGACACTATAACACCGCCTATAAAAGCCATAAATGCGGCTCCGTATCCTCCGAACGCATTCTGAAGGCCCATAATACTAAATTGCTTTTCTTCAGGGTACTCCTGCATGATTATTGTATTCAGAATTGTTGTAACCATAGCAGTCGCAACGCCCGTGAAGCATACTGCCAGGAAAAGTATCCACACATTGTTATAAAGAACAGATGTTATTGTTCCTCCTGTTGCAGCCAGTTCCTTTACAGTTGATAATTCCTGTTCCATCCCAATCAGGAAACATGGAAACCCGCCCGCTACTGCAAAGGCAAGTGTTATTATTCCAAGGACCTTCGGTCTTACATATTTTGTCAGAACACCAACAACAACATTTAAAACAACAGCAAAAAGAACCGGCAGAGTCATAAGAGCTGCCGTCACCATCTGATCAGAATTTGTTGCCACAGCCGTTGCCTCAAGTACGCCTACAAAGCACATATACAGCATAGCTGTAATTGCAGCCGCACATATAGCAAGCGTGGTTTTTCTGTAATTATTTGCTTTTGCCATAAAAATTACCTCCCTGTTTAATAACCCCTCATATAAAGCCGGACCAAACCCCAGCCTGTTCAAATTCTAACAAATTTAGTTTTTCAGCTCATTGTTCACTTGAAAAAATGTTTTAATTCCCTGTGTTTTATATTTGTCAGTTCAACAAAGCCTCGTCGCTGCCTGTTTCACGGTCATTCCCATATTTTTTGTCCAGCTGCTTAAGACCTCTCGGTATAAAGCACACTGCCAGGGCACTCACTGCCGCAAGGATTATCGCAATAATAAAAAATTCGTTTAAACCTCCGGTCCGGTTGTAAACCGACTGTGCGATTTTTGATCCTATAATGATTGGCGGAATCGTAGTCAGCGCATTAAAGCCCATATTAGCCCTTACATTTTTATTCCCGTAAACTTCATTCATAAATGCCGGACCTTCCATTGCGCAGCCGGCATATCCAAGACCTAAAAGAAGAACAGCCAAAATAAGAATTGCCAGACTTTGACTGTTTGTTCCTATTATCGCAAGCAGGCTGCCTGACATGCTCAGTCCCGAAATAACGAAAAGTGATTTTACTGCGCCAATCCTGTCGTGCATTATGCCGAGCGGAACCCTGCCAAAGCCATTTCCGACAGAGAAAAAGCCCTGCGCAATAGCAACAACTGCTGCCACTCCCATCACGCCGAAGATAGTAGATACGTTGGCCTCATACTTAAGATACTCCATTGAGGCAGCCCGTGAATCAGCAAGAAGCGACACCCCTGCCTGCCTGGCATACATAATGTACAGAGTTGTGGTTGCATATGCCGACATTGAAATTCCAATAAGCTTTAATATCATTTTCCACACTGTGTAAAACCAAAATGTTGAATCCGTTACTATCTGTTTAAAGGCGAGCTGATGCATAGGCATCTTTTTTTGTTTTTTTAAGAGCCCGCTTGTATCGGCTTCTTTAAAAAATATTGTTCCTATAAGACCCACAACAAGAATTATTATCCCAACGACGCGCATCGTACCTTTCCATCCAAGCGCATCCTTGTTTAAAAGACCTGTTGCGAAAAAGCCGAAAATAAATGTTGTAACGCCAAATCCCATTAAAAGAATGCCTGTAGCGAAGCCGCCTCTGTCAGGAAACCAGCGCATTGCCATGGAAACCCATGAGTTGTAAAGGAACCCGGTACCAAGGCCGAACATCACGCCATAGCATACAAAGAGGTGCCATGGAAGTGTTGCGAATGAGGAAAGAAACAGCCCTGCTGAAGCAATCACAGTTGCCGCAATCACGGCAATTTTCTGATGTTGAAATTTTTTGAATGGAATTACCCCCTGCAAAAAAATCCCTACTGTAAATGCCAGCATTATAAAAAGCCACACATCTGAAATGTCCGGGTTGTCTGGAAGTTCAATATAATTTTTTACCACTGTCCAGGAATACAAAAAGCCCAGACAGAAAAGCACCAGCGTTGATACAGTTAGTATTACGCCCCTGTTTGTTTTCTTCATTTATACCTCACACATCACATAAAGTGACATCACTGGATTTTTTATTCTACAGGCAGCTGCCGGCTGCGATTGCAAGAGCTATGGCCCTTAATTTTCCATCTACCGAAAGAGATCTGGAAGTGTTGATCACAGGCACTTTTGCGCCTATCATTATTGCCGCTGATTTTGCACCGCCTGTATACACAAGCGCTTTTCCGCAAATATTTCCCACATCAATATTCGGATACAAAAGCAAATCCGGATCACCTGCAACAACAGACTCAAGATGCTTTGCTTCTGCCGCTTTTTTGCTCATGGCGCAATCATAAGAGAGTGGCCCGTCTACTATACATCCTTTTATCAAACCTTCTTCATTGCGCCTTTTAAGCTCGGCCGCATCAACTGTTGCCTGCTGTTTTGGATTCACCTTTTCCACTGCAGCAAGAACTGCAACCTTCGGGTTTTCAATTCCAATAGCATTAAGCATTCCGACTGCGTTTTCAATAAGCTGCTGTTTTTGGTCCACATCCGGATACATAATCATTCCGCCCGGGTCTGTTGTTAAAAGCAGCTTGTGATAACCCGGTATTTCAAGCATGGAAACGCTTGAAACCGGGCCATCACCCCTAAGGCCGTTCTCTGCTTTAAGTACCGCCCTCATTATCGTTGAAGTTTCGAGGCGTCCCTTCATTATGCAGTTTGCCCTTCCTTCTTTAACAATTTTACAGGCCATCTCAGCAGCAGGCTCATCAGACTCACAGCCTATTATTTCATATTCGTCAGGATTTTCATTTAATCCTTTAAGAATTCTTTTTATTTCATCAGAATTCCCGACCAGCACCGGAGTCATCAGGCCTTCCTTTGCTGCCTGTACAACGGCATCAAGAGTGTGCTCATCGCCTGCGTCTGCAACAACACAGGTTCTTTTCACAGTATTGTCCTTTAATGTACTGAACAATTCTTCGAAGTTTCTGTATATCATCAATTTCTCCTTTCAGCATAGTGGCCGTGTTTCAGGAATTTTTTCTGTCATCCGCATAAACCGATGCTTTTTCCTCCCCCTTCAGCACTCTTAAAATTCCAAGAGCTAAAGATTCCATTTCAAATTCTCCCGGAAAAAGCTTTACCGGCGCGATAAATTCAACCCGTTCTTTAACATAATTCGTAAACATTTCAGAATGCGCAATTCCGCCTGTCAGAATTATCCTGTCCACCCTGCCTTTTAAAACTGCAGCGAAAGCCCCTATGCATTTAGCTGTCTGATATGCCATGGCTTCATACACGACTTTGGCTTTTTCGTCACCCGACGCTATCCTTTTTTCAACTTCTACACAATCAGTGGTTCCAAGATGGGCATACATTCCGCCCTTCCCGGTAATCATTTTTGTGATTTCGCTTTCTGTGTATTTTCCCGAATAAATTAATTTTGAAAACTGTCTTGCAGGAATCACGCCGGCCCTTTCCGGTGAAAAAGGCGAGTTGGAAGAATCATTAAAGTCTATAAATCTGCCCTTTTCTTCACAGCACATGGTAATTCCGCCTCCTAAGTGGGCAACAATAAAATTACATTCCGAAACTCCTTTGCCAAGCTCTGCTGCCATTTTCAGAGAAACCGCCCTCATGTTTTCTATATGCCCCATGTGTGTCCTTCTGATTTCAGGAATGCCTGTAATTTTTGCAACCGGCAGCATGTGGTCAAAAATAGGGTCATAAATATATGATGGAACCCCGTATTTTTCCGTAAGTTCGTATGCAAGCATAGGAGTCATATTCGATGGGTGGTCAAGCAGAGGCGCTTCTTTTAACCTGTCAACCATCTCTTTGTTCACAACATATGCGCCCGGCTCTAATGGCTGGGTAACTCCACCTCTAACAGAAATTGCATCGAACTCAGAAATGTCTGTTTTAATTTCCTCAAGCCAGTTTAAAACGCCTTCGCGTCTTAAAGGAAGCTGATCAATCATCTTAGGAAAATCAGCAATTTCACTCCTTGTGTAATTGATTGTTTTGTCCGCGATTATTTTTTCATCATGAAAGATTGCAATTTTTGATGACGTCGACCCAAAATTTATTACCAGTATTTTTTTCATATGCATCTCCTTAAAACAGTCCCCGGACAGACTCAAATATTTTAATCTCAGCTCTGATTTGCAGCTGAATTTTAAAATTATCTTTCAACAAGCATGGCAACTCCAAGACCTCCGCCTACACAGAATGTAATTATTCCACGCTTCAGATTTCTTTCTTTGAGTGCATAAAGCATTCTTGCCGTAAGTATTGCCCCTGAAGCCCCAAACGGATGCCCGATGGCGATGGCTCCGCCGTTCACATTAACCTTATCCATAGGAAGGCCGAATTCTTTATCAAGAAGCCTTATGCAGGCAACTGATTGTGACGCAAAAGCTTCATTAATTTCGATAAGGTCGATATCCTTCATGGTAAGACCGGTTTCGTCAAGCATCTTCTTAACCGCATAGTAAGGTCCCATTCCCATAATCTGAGGTTCAAGCCCAACGGATACAAATTTTTTAAACTTACCCAGAATTTCCGCACCGGCTTTTTCTGCCTTTTCTTTTGTCATCATCACGACAGCCGCAGCCCCATCTGTTAAAGGCGAAGAATTTCCTGCAGTTGAGACACCATCCTTTCTAAAAGAACCCGGAAGCTTTGAAAGACTTTCCAAAGTGCAGTCTTCCCTGTATATCTGATCTTTTTCGATAACAAGATCATCTTTTTTCCTTTGCTTAATCCTCACAGGGATAACCTGTTCATCAAAAGCTCCCCTCTTCCATGCCTCTGCCGTTTTTTTATGCGATAAAACAGCAAATTCGTCACATTCTTTGCGGCTTATTCCGTAGCGTTCGGCCACAACCTCTGCTGTCTCTCCATTTGACAGATTTTCATACTCGGGCGGCGTTAAAATCTGCGGTGCCCATCCCGGAGGCGCATATACAGCAGGATTTTTAACCCTGTTCATTAAAAATGGTCTGTTGGAACAACTCTCAACACCGCCCACTATCGCTGCGTCAAAGTTGCCTGCTTCTATCATGGCTGCTGCCACACCCATTCCCGTTAAAGATGATCCGCATCCTCTGTCCACCGTAAAGCCTGGCACAGATACAGGCAATCCTGCTGCAAGCATGCATGCCCTTGCCGGATTTTTAACCTGCATGGCTGTTATGCATGAGAAAATGCACTCTCCATATTCCTCCGGCGCTATTTTGGATCTCTCCACCGCTTCCCTGATAACCATTGCCCCAAGGTCCATTGCCTGGGCCTCTGTCATAATTCCGCCGTTTTTTGCCATAGGCGTGCGCACGGCTGCTGTGAAAACTATTTCTTTCATTTTCAGTCTTTCCTTGATTAATTATTTTTCAGCTCCTGCTTATAATGTTGCAAGGCCACCGTCTATTCCATCAATATGTCCCGTCAGATAAGCCCCTGCTTCAGACGCAAACAAAATAACCTGTCCTACGCAATCTTCCGGGGTTCCGATTCTTCCCATCGGAATTTTGGCTTCCATTCTTGCCCTGAACTCCGGTGTCATCGTATCTTTCATCATAGGGGTAGCAATTACAGTCGGGCATATTGCGTTTACGGTTATTCCATCCTTTGCCATTTCCACCGCAAGCTGCTTGGTAAGCATATTAACCGCAGCCTTCGTGGTGCCATATGCCATAGCGCCGCCTCCACCTGGTGCGGCAAGGAGCCCCCTGATTGAAGAAACATTAATAATTCTGCCCCAGCCGCGCTCTTTCATCTTCTTTGCAAACTCAACAGACGCCGCCATCACACCTGTCACATTCACATCCAGGTGTTTCTGCCATTCGTCATACGGGAAATCCCAGCAAGGATATTTCTTGTTATAGCCCTGGCTGTTTACAAGAATGTCTATATGTCCCATTTCTTTTTCGGCTTCTGCAACAAGCTTCTTTATGCTTTCAATATCAGATACATCCACCTGGAAATATCTGACATCAGCGCCTGTTGCTTCTTTTATTTTTGCAGCGCCTTCTTTCAATGAGGCTTCGTTTCTGGATGCAATTGCAATACCCGCGCCCTTCTCAGCAAGGCCTATGGCTATTACATTTCCTATGCCTCCGGCTCCGCCTATTATCATTGCGTTCCTGCCTTCAAGAGAAAAAATATCCTTCATAATGTTTATGCCTTTCTTATTTTCTGTGTCGTATCAACAATCTGTCTTATTCGCCTTTTTTTCTGAGACCATATATTTTCCTTGTCTCATCAGGTGTTGCAACCTCGCCGCCATAAAGCTCTATTGCTCTCTTTGCCCGCTCAACAAGCATTTCATTCGTTGCCAGCTGTCCATGGCCGTAATAAAGGTTGTCTTCCAGGCCAACTCTTAAGTTTCCGCCGAGGGCAATTGCCGTATACATAATCGGAAGGTGTCCAGGCCCTATTCCTGTTGCAGCCCAGGTCCAGCCTTCAGGGAGCTTATCCTTCAGGTAGCACAAAGTCTGCGGGTCAGCCTTTCCCATCCCCGTTACCCCAAGCACAAACTGCACATGAAGCGGTCCCTTCGGAAGGATTTCTTCTTTATCCTGAAAATATTGGGCTGCGTAAAGCATCCCCGCATCAAAGACCTCTATTTCAGGCTTAATGTTATAATCGATGCAGACTTTCCCAAGTTTTCTTAAAAAGCCCGGTGAATTTTCGAAAATAAAGTTTGGAAGCCAGTTAAATGTGCCTGAATCAAACGAGCATATTTCCGGCTTAAGCTCAATTATGTGCGCAAGCCTGTCATCATCAGTAACATTTTTTGCGCCTGAGGATGTAAGGTTGATAATCAGGTCATCACCGCAAAGGTCTTTAATCCTTGAAACAGTTTCCCTGAACCTTGCAGCGTCCATTGTGCCCACATTGTTATCATCTCTCATGTGAAGATGAACTATCGAAGCTCCGGCTTTCCACACGCGGTATGCATCCTCAGCAATTTCCTTTGGCTGCGTAGGAAGAGCAGGATTTTTGCTCTTAGGTGTTCCTGTGCCTGTCATGCAGCAGGTGATTACAGTTTTCTGTGCCATTCTTGTCCTCCATTTAAAAATCAATAATATAATCTTTCATGTGTACAATTATAAAAACCTCTGACACACATTTCGTGTTTTCCCTGCACCAAATTATTTTTCAAAATCGTGTAATATTTGGTTGTCCTGTTAAATACTTTCACTTTGGTCGTTCTGCACTAAACACCGGGTAATTTAATTTTATTTATTAGTTACGCACAAAATGCTGTATATATTTTTTTGATATAAACTTATACAAGCCTGCACTTGCTGGAATCTGTCCGTAAATTGCGCTAAATGAAATTTATGACAGGCTCCGGAAGCTGGTTCAATCAACCAGGAATCCATATTGCAAGTCAGCTTGATTTTCCAGGCTTTCGCCGGGCATTCAACAAAATATCGGGCCATATAAAAAGGCATAAATTTTAACGGAGGACAACATGAAATTAGTAGCATTCGGCTGCGGCCGCAGAAACGGGAATACCGAGGTTTATATCAAAGAGGCTTTGATGGCCGCCGAAAAAAAAGGCCTTGAGGTTGAATACCTTAGGCTTGGTGATTTTGATTTTCACAATTGCGCTTCCTGCTATCAGACCTTCTGTCCCGCAAACAGGAACATTGAAAACTGCAAATTCCACGATGACACAAAATTCATTGCCGAAAAATATCTTGATGCCGATGGTGTAATTGTTGGCGCACCGGTTTACGCCTTCACACCTGACAGCCTCTTCTTTACATTCAGGGACAGGGTTTTCGGTCCTAAGATGGACCTTGCCTGCGAACAGCTCGGTTTTCCAGAACCGGAATGGATCAGGGGCCGGCGCCATCCAAGACCGGGTGCGCTTATTTCAGTGGGTGGCGCCCAGACTAAACATTGGACAAGTCTTGGTGTTGCATCCCTTTATAGCTCAACCTTTTCAATCGGAACCCAGATAGTGGACATACTTGACGTTAATGGCGTGGCCGACCTGGGTGCCGCATGTCTGTATGAGGACTGGCTTCTAAAAGCAAGAAAACTCGGAGAAAATGTGGCAGATGCTATTCTTTCAGGAGATTGGGCCTGGAGAGGCGAGCCTGATGACGAAGTAACCTGTCCTGAATGCCACTTAAAACACATCACATTAGAACCCGGCACCAACAAGGTTACCTGTCCTGTATGCGGAAGCACAGGCTTTGTAACAATGGAGGGTGATAAACTTGTAATGAACTGGCCTGATACAGATGAGTGCCGCAAGGAGTCCCGCATGAGGCTTTCCGGAAAGATCATGCATCTTCAGGAAATCGAGGATGTTAAAAAAGAATTAAATCCGATAAGAGACAAGGGTCTTGAGCTCCTTCAAAAATATAAAGATTACAATGCATGCGAGGTAAAACCTCCTGTAAAATAATTTCCTGCACGTTCACTTTTCAAAATAACAAGTAAAAAAAAGCCGTTTATCTTTCAATTTGGTAAACGGCTTTACTCTATCATTTTTATAAAAAACTACCAGCTGGCTCTTTCAGCTGTGAATTTCAGGTCCCCAGTGATCTTTTTCTTCCTCATACAACTCCGGGAGGAAAGAACCCAGGTTATAAAATTCCTTAATATTGTGAAGCAAAAGCATCATAACAACCGGTTCAGGCGCAGGTGCATCAGCTTCGTTATTTTTAATAACCTTGCCTCCCACTATGCTGTAGCCTCCCCAGAAGGTGGAAAGAAGAGTGCTGCCTCCTTCTGCCGGCCTTAAGAAATGGCACATAGCGGTTGTAATTGTGGCTTCGCCAAGCCTTAAAGAAACCGAATTTCCACATACAACCGTACTGCAGATATCCGTTCCTATAAGGCTCATATCAAAGCCATATTCGTATGGGGGAAGGAAATTTATATCAATAGGTGCAATAGGCTGCGAATACGGAACCTTATATGCCCTGTTGCGCCTCTTCACTTCGTAATCTTCAGTTATCATGCTATCCGGTGTTGATGCTGAATCAGTACTGTAGATACTGCCCTCAGGGAAGCCGTAAGGGTGCCCCGAAAAAATCATTTCATCAATATGGTGATTTGTGTACCAATTTCTCTCACGCACCGGCAGGCTCTCATCAAGAACCCTGTCAAGGTCCTGATTCAGTGCCCACGCATGGTCTTCCGGATCCCAGATTTTATATCTTAAGGAATCAATGGAATGCCAGCCAAACCACCAGTCAAACATTTCGCCTGTAACGCCCGGCAGAAACATCTGATTCTGAAGAATGGCTGTTTCATATCCAGAGCCATCATCTCCGGACCAGAACCCTCTTTTATGATTGTAGTTAGGGTCAAACAGCCTGTTGCGGTTATAAATCTGAAGAACATCCTTGTCATCAAGTCTTTTTAAAACCACGCTGTCAAAATACTCGCAAGGGGCATAATTAAAGGCCCTCTCGTAATATTTATAATAGCTTTTTTTCTTATCTTCCTCGCTTACCGGGAATTTTGGTTTAACATGAACCTGTCTTTCTTCTGCCATGA
>R07__coassemble_255_pt1 | contig 21040 bp, 16 predicted proteins | sample R07__metabat2_low_PE_052 | metagenome-assembled genome bin R07
GTTTCGTCTGAGTACCCGAAATTTTTAAGCTGAGCTTCAGAATCACGCCAGTCCTTTCGTATCTTCACCCACAGCTTAAGATTAACCTTCGCATCCACAAGCCTTTCAATATCATACCTTGCGGCGCTTCCGATTTTCTTAAGCATCGAACCGCCCTTGCCGATTATAATCCCCTTATGCGAATCCTTCTCGCAGATAAGTGTGGCTTCTATATCCACAATCGGCTCATCAAAACCAATCCCGTCCAGGGCCTTCACATGCCTTGTTCTTTCATGATAACGGTCTATCACAACTGCAATCCCATGCGGCACCTCATCACTTAAACAATAAAGCGACTTTTCACGGATTATCTCCGCCACAATCTCCTTCATCGTCTGGTCCGTCAGGGTATCCTCATCATAATACAAAGGTCCCTCCGGAAGATAATCAAAAAGCACTTTCAAAAGCTCATCAACATTCTTATCTTCCCTTGCGCTTATCGGCACAATCTCCGAAAAGCAAAAAAACTTTCTGTAGGAATCAATATACTCAAAAATCTTATCATGCTCCGCAGAATCAATTTTATTAATCACTAGAATCACAGGAACATCATGCTTTTTAAGCTCTTCTGCAATATACTCCTCGTCCCGTCCGATAAAATTGCCCGGCTCCACAAGCCACATCAGAACATCGGCATCAGAAACGGTTTTTAGCGCCGCATCAAGCATATATTCACCAAGCTTGTTCTTTGCTTTATTTATGCCCGGAGTATCTAGAAAAATAATCTGCCCACGCTCGTCCGTATAAACCGTCTGGATGCGGTTTCTAGTTGTCTGCGGCTTATTAGATGTTATTGCAATTTTCTGGCCTATAAGCCGGTTCATCAAGGTTGACTTTCCCACATTAGGCCGGCCTATTATGGCCACATATCCTGATTTACTCAAACAAATTCCTCACATTCTTAAACAGCTTCTCATCCTGCTTTATTGCTTTATCATTTCCAACAACGCAGATATTTCCTGCATCAAGCGCACTTCTTATAAACGGAGCCCAATATCTTATATCCTCTTTCGTGCAGTCAATAATCTGTTTCCTGGAAGTCATCATGTCCTCTATCGTGATTTCTGATATATATGCATTCAAATCCCGCGCGCCCTTCATAGAAGGTGTCAGCGGCTGGTCGGCCCCGCTTATCGTGCCAATAACATATTTTGTCATCTCGCGCTCATCAGCATCAAAATTCTCTGCATATTCCGCAATTCCCTCAAACACATCATTAGTGCGTCCCACATTAGGGTCCCTGTATGACACAAAAAAGATTTTTCCCGAAGGACCCGCGCTCGTCATGCAGCCATAAGCCCCGCCCTGCACGCGGATGTTAAACCACATGTAGTCGAACCTGAGCATTGTGAGAAGCACCATCAAAGAACCCCTGTAATCCCTTCGTGCATTATCCGTATAAAAGCCTGCCCTTGCCACATAATTAACCTGCGACGAAGTTATAAAGCCCTCATTAAGCTGCTTTGGCGTTATCATCCTTCCGTTAAACGTTCTGTCTTTTAAAGCCACGTAAGGCTTCTCTGCTTTCACACATTCAACTGAAACCGATGAGTGGAAGCTGTCCAGCTTTTCTTTAAATAAGGCCAGCCTCTTTTTCAGGATTTCAAGGCCATCTTTATCTCCCGTGTAGCTTATCATTATGCCGTCAGGCCTTAAAATATCACCAAGAAGCACGCGCAAATTCCTTGCCAGTTTTTCTTTCATATCATCAAAATGGCTTTCAAGATTTTCAACATACTTATAAAATTCTATGCCATTAAGCTGCTCTCTTAAAAAGCCCGATTTTGAATAATAAGAAACCGCCCTCGTATATGCTGCCACATGACCGGAAGAAATCAGAGACATCTGAAGCTTGCTCTTAAGCTCTGCGATTATTTCATACAGTCTCTTATAATCATCATATTTTCCGTCGAACAAAACTTCCTCGGCCAAATCAAAGGTTTTGTCGATATTCTCATACAAGGTCTTAAAAGACAGTGAGGAAAACAGCGAATATTTATCCGGTTCAAACCTCTTTTCGTGAATACTGTTGTCAAAGCCCAGACCTCCCGTATACGTATTGATTTCGTTATTCAGGTCAGCATAAGAATAATTTTCTGTATCCACAAAACTGATTATGGATTTAAGGAGGCTCAGCTCAGGAAGCATCGTTTTCACGACTTCATTTGAATCAAAAATCAAATCCACATAAGCAATTCCATTTGTAAAATAATCATGCCACAGCAAAGGCATGCCTGACGCTTCTTCTTCTATATTGGAAAGCGGCGTTACTTCTCTCTTTATGTCGCTTCGCTTAAGCAGCGGTATGCTTTCAATGGCTTCCTTTGTTTCCTCTGCCTCCTGATAAGCCTTAAGCTCTTCTGTTTCTTTAATAAGCTTTTGGATTTCATCATCCGAAAGTGATGCCTTAAAGTCGGCCAGTTTTTTCTTAAGAGCTTCTTCCTTTTCAGCAGTAAGCCCCTTTTTAGGCTTTAATACAATGAGCGCCGAATTACTGTTATCTAAAAGATATTCTCTTATAAGTTCTTCATAATATGTTCCGTTTATTCGCTCACGGAGGGCTTTGAAAGTTTCAGAGCATTCTATATGAAGCAGAGGCTTTTCCTCGTCATACAGCCAGCTGTCCAGCGCATCCAGGCCATAAACCAGACCCTTTGGATAGCCGTCAAAATCAGCTTCCCGGAATTTAAATTCGATTGAATTAAGGCATGCGACCAGGGATTTTTTATTCAGGCCTTCGTCTGCTGCCTTTTTAAATTCGGCATTAATAATCTGCAGAAACTTTTCTTTATCTGATGGATTTGCATTCTTGGCTGTTATTGAAAAGTATTCCTGCTTTATGCTCGTATCAAAGCCGCTCATTATATCTTTGCCTATTCCGGCATCAAGAAGGCTCTGCCTTACAGGAGCGCCCTGGGTGTCCACAAGAGCATAAAGAATCATCTGCATCGCATAATATTTATACGGGTCAAGGTTATCGCCGCAGTTTATATTGTAGCTTAAGTATGTGTTATCTTCCTCGCTCTCTTCATCCGAAATCGCATAAAAAATTTCTTCCTCAGCCATTTTTTCAAATGGTTCCTGCGTTTTTACCTCCGAGTCAATATCTATTTTTTCATACTTTGAAAGATATTCCTCATCCAGCCATTTAAGTCTTTCTTCGATGTCCATATCGCCATAAAGATATATAAAGCTGTTTGAAGGATGGTAATAGCGTTTATGGAAATCCAGAAATCCTTCGTATGTAAGATCGGTGATAAATTCCGGGTCGCCTCCGGATTCAAAGGCATATGATGTATCAGGGAATAAAGCATGCAGGGTTTCTCTTTCAAGCACGCCTTCAGGCAATGAAAAAGCGCCCTTCATTTCGTTATAAACCACGCCATTATATTCAATAGGATCCTCCGGGTTTTCTATTTTGTAGTTCCAGCCTTCCTGCCTCAAGATTTCCGGATGCTTGTAGATATTAGGCTTAAGAACCGCGTCCATATATACGCTCATAAGATTTTTGAAATCCTGGTCATTTCTTGAAGCTACCGGGTACACAGTTTTGTCCGGATATGTCATCGCGTTTAAGAAAGTATTTAAAGATCCCTTCACAAGCTCCACAAAAGGATCCTTTAACGGATATTTTTCCGACCCGCACAATGTGCTGTGCTCAGTGATATGCGCAACGCCGGTACTGTCTATAGATGGCGTTCTGAAGCCAATATAAAAGACCTTGTTATCGTCATCATTTGAAAGAATAAAAATTCTTGCGCCTGTTTTTTCATGCTTTAAAAGATAGGATTTGCTTTTTAAATCCTCAACTTCCTTTTCAAAAACCGTGCTGTAATTATTAAATTCCATTAAATAATCTCCCTGTTAATAAAGATAAAATTATTTTTCCTAAAACGCTCACAATAAACAATCAATTAAAAAGCTCCCTTGCAAATTCCTGCGGGTCAAATTTTTGAAGATCCGAAATTCCCTCGCCAACTCCGATAAATTTAACCGGCACCTTAAGTTCTTTTGAAATTGCCACAGCTATGCCGCCCTTTGCGGTGCCATCCATTTTTGTAAGCACAACTCCGTCAACCTTCATTATGCTCTTAAATTCCTTTGCCTGTGAAAGCGCGTTCTGTCCTGTTGCTGCATCAAGCACAATCAAATTTTCCCTCTTTGCATCAGGAAATTCTGATGCCAGGATCTTGTCTATCTTCGAAAGCTCGCTCATCAGGTTCTTTTTGTTGTGAAGCCTTCCTGCAGTATCGCATATCATCATGTCGGCATTTCTGGCCTTGCAGGCTGCAGCCCCGTCATAAATAACCGAACCCGGGTCCTGCCCTTCTACGCCCGACACCATATAGCATCCTGTTCTTTCACTCCAGATCTTAAGCTGCTCCATGGCTGCCGCGCGGAATGTATCGGCCCCCACCAGAATAACATTTTTTCCTGCCTTTTTATATTTATCAGCCATCTTTCCGACCGTAGTTGTTTTTCCAACGCCATTCACGCCTATCATCATAAGCACAGATTTTGTGTTTTCAAAATCATATGCCGAAGACGGCAGCGACATAATTGATGCCACCCTTTTGATTACGTATTCCCTCGCTTCCTCCTGGGTTTTAACCTCATTAAGGATAACCTTTATACGCAGTGCCTCTACAAGGTCTTCTGTAGCTTCCACGCCCATATCGCCCATAACGAGCTGTTCTTCCATTTCCTCATAAAAATCATCATCAATAGGTGTTCCTTTTTTAAATAATTTTGCAAAAAATCCCATTTTTATCCTCCGGTATATTAGTTTTAGTTATAGCCAAATATCAGACATAAGAACCGCATTTAAGCTAATTAAAATCAAGTGTAAATTTCCCGATCTTTCCGTTTCTGAAATTCTCAAGAATAATATTTGCGGCCTTAAGATAGTCCACCTCGCCGCCCTTCATAAGGCAGCCCCTTGCATTTGCGATTTTACCCAGGGTAATTTCCGGCTTCTCGCCTGTTTCTATTTCCACCCCGTAAAACGAGCCAAGCGTTCCCGGATACTTTTCTTCCAGTGCTTTTATAAGCTCAAGGCAAAGTTCTTCGGTGTTCATAATTTCGTCTTTTATCGAACCTATAAGCGCCAGCTTAAGCCCCACGCTCTGGTCCTCGAACTTAGGCCACAATATTCCCGGCGTATCTAAAAGTTCCAGGCTTCCTGATAGCCTTATCCACTGCTTTCCTTTTGTGACACCAGGCTTGTTGCCGGTTTTCGCAGCAGCCTTTTTTGCGTAGGTGTTTATAAAAGTGCTTTTCCCCACATTTGGAATGCCTGCCACCATGGCCCTTACAGGCCTGTTCTTTATGCCCTTTTTCCTGTCCCGTTCTATCTTTTCGGCACAGCATATTTTCACGATTTCATCAATCTGTTTCATGCTGCCCCTGTCTTTGGAATTAATCTTTATGGCCTGGATGCCCTGATTTTTAAAATATTCAAGCCAGCCTTCCGTTTTTTCAGCATCTGCAAGATCAGCCTTATTTAAAATAATAAGCCTGGCCTTTCCATTTGCCAACGTATCTATGTCAGGATTTCTTGATGCCAATGGAATGCGCGCATCCAAAAGCTCTATCACCAGATCGATGAGCTTTATGTCTTCCTGCATCATTCTCTTTGCCTTGGTCATATGACCCGGATACCACTGAAAATTCATAACTGAAAAATAATAACACAAAATGTATTTCTATTCAAACCCGGCCTTGTTTTTTAGAATAAAAGAAGCAACCTTTTTACGGTTGCTTCTGATTTGGTATTTTGTCGGTTATCTTAAAACTTCTTTAACCTTTGCGCTCTTACCTACTCTGTCTCTTAAGTATGTAAGCTTAGCTCTTCTTACTTTACCCTTACGAACAACTTCGATGGAAGCGATTGTCGGTGAGTGAAGCGGCCATGTTCTTTCAACGCCAATACCGTTAGATGTCTTCCTTACGGTGAATGTTTCCCTTGAGCTTCCGCCCTGACGTTTGATAACTACGCCTTCAAATACCTGGATTCTTTCTCTGTTTCCTTCTTTGATCTTGGCTGATACTTTTACTGTATCACCTACTCTGAAGTCGTCAACCTTCTCTTTAAGCTGACCTGCCTCGATCTTTTTAATGATTTCGTTCATGTGTGACCTCCTATTATTTATTCGATGTTCTTAAATACTTAATTCAAGATGAGGCCACAAAGCCCTTTCCTTTTTCGTAACAGCGGAACATCTGTTTCACAGCAACGTTTAATGTATCACATAGCAAACCTCATTGCAAGCAGAAATTTATCTTGACTTAAAATTCATATTCCTTACAAGCATTGCCATTTTTTCTATGTATGAAGGCGTTGTGCCGCAGCATCCGCCAAGGATATTTGCTCCTGCTTCCAAAAGCCCCATCATTTCCACGGCAAAGGCGTCGTCAGACAGGTCATATTTTATCTGGCCGTTTGCCCCCGGCATAGGAAGGCCGGCATTAGGCTTTGCGATAAGAGGAAGGCTTGTTACCTTTGCCATTCTCGCTATAATGGATTTCATTTTCGAAGGACCCGTAGAGCAGTTCGCGCCCACAGCATCCGCGCCAAGGTCAGCAAGCTCTTTTGCGCACTGCTCAGGTGTGTTTCCGTAGATTGTATATTCGTTTGCCTCAAAGGAAATCGAAGCCATGACAGGAAGGTTGCATCCAAGTTTGGCACCCTTAAGAGCTGCTTTTGCGTCATCAAGGCTTATCATTGTTTCGATTAAAATAAGGTCGCACCCAGCTTCTGCCAGAATTTCCGCCTGCTCCCTATAGGCATCCACAAGATCCTCTTCCTCGTCCTCATCGTCCGGGTCATAAAATTTTCCGCTCATGGAGATGTCTCCGGCCACAAGGGCCCTTGATTTTTTGATAGCCCCCGCCGCGTCGCCGGTCGGCATTCCGGCATCAGCAACGCTTCTTGAAAGGTTAACCATTTCCATATTAAGCTTTCTGACCTCACCTGCTCTTCCCATGGATGCAAGACGTATTCTGTTTGCTCCGAATGTAGGCGCCAGAATGATGCTGCTGCCTGCCTTTATATATTCATCCTGCAGATTTATAAGCACATCAGGATTGTTAAGTATCCAGTCCTCCACGCAAACGCCCTGCGGCATTCCGGCTGCAATCAGGTTAGAGCCCGTGGCGCCGTCCAAAATGCTTATTTCATTTTCTGTAAACTGACGGAATTCTTCTTTTGTCATAATATTCTAAAAAACGGCCTAACACCGTCTCCCCCTTTTAACGCCTATTTTACACAAATAACGAATGTTTGCAAGAGAAAAACCGCACCCGGATTCTGCTTTGGGTGCGGCTTGTGATCAATAATTATACGGACTGTATTTTGGATAGGCTGTATACCAGCGGTCTGCCTCTGCCTGATAGGATTCGTAATGCTCATCCCCACGCCTGTCAGGCAAGTCATACAATTCTTTAAGGTCAGCTCCCACCTTTTCAGTGAATTTAACACTGCCTGATATGTTCAGATGCTGCCAGTCTGCAACCTCTGTTGCAAAATCAATATCCGGTCTGTTTTCAGGAAGGTTATAATTTATACCGGTGATGCCATATTCTTCGGCAATTTCAAAGCCACGGCAGTAGTAATAATGGTCATGCTTGTAATCCGCATTAGGATATCCTATAAGCATAACCTCCACGCCTTCGTCTACGCAGAGCTGTAATATCTTTCTGAAATATTCCTCTTCGTGTGGAAGAAGATCCCTGGTTTCAAAATCCCATTTAATGCTTGGGGTGTCATGCTCGGCTATTTCATCTTTTTCAACATAGCCCTTCCAGTTCTGCCCGCGGTTTCCATTAGAAGCTGGAAGTTGGAACATCTCTTCAGAAAGCTTCACGTAATTTGTATGTATTTGTGAAAATGCCAGGGCATAGCCAAGAAATTCGCTGTCCTCCACACATTCTTTTATGGCACTCAGTCTGTTGATAGGATCAAGTATGCCAAATGTGCAGAGCACTGTCCTGGTTCTGTCCACGGTGTCATCAAAATAGGTGCATGCTTTCAAATCCAGAAGCACAAGCTTTGGCTTTTGATATTTAAGCGCCTCCTTAAGGTAATAATAGGTGCTCCAATAAGGCTGTTCTGCCGTTCCAAGGTCATAGCAGGCAATGCCGTACTCGCTCCATAAAATATTCGTATTAAGGTCTGTATATGAAAGGCTCGTGCCCACAGCGAGCACATCCACCGAATCTTCTGGCAGCCAGTAATAGTGGTACATACCGCAGATTCCGTACTGATACTTAGGCGTAAGCACATAAATAGCCCACGTAAGAACACACAAAGTCACAACCACGAAAATAACCATCCTGACTGCAAACCACACCCTGTGCTTTTTATCCTGTTTTGTTAATTCTTCTTTTTTTATCTCTTCTGCCATTTATGTCTTACCTAGAAATTAGTATATAAGAATGCTGTTGCGTCATATCCGGTTCCATAACATCCAAAAACAAGTATAGCAAGTATCAGGGCAATTATAAGAACCCATCTTATCACAAAGAAGCATTTCGCCAGCTTTGCATTAAGATCATTTACAAACTCTGTCACGATATCTATAACCAGCAATACAAAGACTGCTGCGCCTGCAATATACCACTCCAACGGGTCCATGATTTCCGTAAACCACTTTGCAGGGTTAACAAAATTCCATCTTTCAAAAGTTCCCTTTAAAAGGTTCCATCCCGTTTCAGGGTTAGCTGTAAAAGCAAAATACTGCGGGATAAGGATAAGCACCCATGTACGGACCATGGTATAAGCTTTCCAGAAGAAATTCTTTTCATTTATATGGAGCTTCTTTTTAAGCTTTTTAAAGGCAGGGTCAAGCAACAGTTCTATTCCCATTGTAAGGCCAAAATAAAGACCATATATAACCGCATTTCCGTTGGCTACGTGCCATATTCCTATCAGGAAGAAAATGATGATTGTGGAAACTGTTGCCGGAAGCGCGCGGCCTGCTTTCTTTCCGAAAAGCTTCTGACCGATTTTGCTTAATTTTATACCAAAGCCGCTTGTGGAAAGCGGATAGTAAAGATAGCTTCTGAACCATGTGCCAAGGGTGATATGCCACCTGCGCCAGTATTCTGCCTCGCTATGCGAGAAGAATGGGCGTTTGAAGTTTTCAGGCAGTGTAATGCCCAGCATAATGGCTGCGCCACGGACAACATCCATGCCTCCGGAAAAGTCTGCATAAAGCCTGATTAAATAAATGATAACTGTAAGAAGGATAAACCAGCCCGGTTCCTTTGTGCTTATCGCTGCTGTGACCGGTGTAAGGCGGTCTGCAATAACCATCTTCTTAAAAAAGCCCCACAGGCAGAGCTGTGCACCCATAATAAAATTATCTGGGTTAAACCTGTTTCCCCTTACAAGCTGAGGCATCAGCTGCGAATACTGGGAAATAGGTCCCTGCGTCATCTGCGGGAAGAAGGAAACAAATAAAAGATATTTTAACGGATTTTTCTCCGGCTCAAATTTATTTCTATAGACATCGATTGCATATCCAACGCTCTGGAATGTGAAATAAGAAAGCCCCAGAGGCAGTATAAGCGTAAGCACAGGAAGCGTCTGTATCCAGCCACGAAGCACATCATAGTACTTTGAAAATGCCATCGCAAAAAACGGCAGCACTATGGTAATCGCCAGAACTATTTTTCTCAGGGTTTTTATCTTCTTAGCTGATGAAAACCAGCCCGAAGAAGGAAGCGCCGGAAGCACATCTTCTGCTAAAGTGACGTTTTCTTCAGCTGCATTGCCTTCTAAAACTCCGGAAACCTCTTTGGCCTTTTTGGCCTCTGCATCCTTTATCTGACGTTCAATCTTTCCAGTCGCTTTTTCTTTGTCAATCAGTATCTTTTGAATTTTAGATCCAAAGAAAGTGACTGCAGCCACAAGCAGAAGCCACAAACACCCCTGCCACCCCGAAAGGGCATAAAAAACACAGCTGGCCGCCAGCAAAACCAGCCAGCGCACCTTTATCGGTATTATGTAATAAACTATAACTGTCGCGAGGACAAGCCCCACAAAGCTAAGCGATAGTATTTCCATTCTCCCAGTCTTTCTTTATCTTAACACGATCCATTTTGCCATTACCTGTTTCAGGAAGAGTTTTTGCATGAACAAAAACATCCGGAAGCATATATTTAGGAAGCTTCACCTTTAATGCCTTTTTAAGTTCCTTTTCTTCCACCGTACCTGTGTAAAAACAGAGTATCTGCTCTTTTTCAGCATCAAAGAGGCAGCACCCTTTAGAAACCTCAGGGTTGCTCACCACTGCTGTCTCTATTTCGCCAAGCTCTATTCTGTAACCATGAAGCTTTATCTGCGAATCCTTTCTTCCAAGGAACATCATTTCTCCACGTTCGTTATATTCGCCAAGGTCGCCCGTCTTATAAATTATCTCGCGGATTTCAGGCCTTAATGGATTCTGTACAAAAACCTCCGCTGTCTTTTCAGGGGCATTATAATATCCCGGAGAAAGACAGGTACCGCCAACGCAGATTTCTCCGTCGATAAGCCCCATCCAGGTGTTTTTGCACGGATAACCTATCGGAAGCGAATCCGTATCCGAAAATTCCCTGTCGATAATATAATATGCACATACATCGGTTATTTCTGTAGGCCCATACATATTTACATAACAAGCTTCCGGCAGCTTCGATTTCCATTCATTAAGCACCGAGCAATGCATAACCTCACCGCAGAAAAATATATTTTTAAGCTGAGGCACGTTTTCGTCCAGAATGCCGCTTGTCGCCACCTTAGCAAGTGCCGAAGGCACCCAGAAAACTGTATTGATTTCCTTCTCCTGCATATACTTAACCAGCTTTCCTGGGAAAGAAAACAGAGACGCAGGAATAAAATTAACCTTTGCGCCTATGCGGATTGATGTGTATATATCCAAAACAGAATTGTCGAAATACAAAGGTGCCTGGTTTCCAAAGACACATGTTTCATCAACCGGAAGCGTCGATGATGTCCAGTCGATAAAATCTATCACGCTTCTGTGGGTGATTGCCACACCCTTAGGAAGACCGGTAGATCCGCTTGTAAAGAGCACATAGAGAAGGTCATTATCCAGATGCTCGTTTTTTTCTTTTTCAAGAATTTCCGCATCAAAGGACTGCCCAATTTCTTCCTGGACAAATACAGGGGCGTCCGTAAGTTCTGCTGCCGTATCCTTATATTTTTCCGAACAGATAAGGCAGGCAGGCTTGAGCACCGATTCTATAAGCTTCATTCTTTCCTTTGGCATGGTTGGGTCAAGCGGCGTGTAAAAGCAGCCGCCTCTTGCCACGCCCATCATGGTGCAGATGCAGGAAGGCCCTTTGTCAATTAAAAGAAGCACGCCCTTCTGCCTGCCCACCTTTTCAAGGATAAATGTTCCTATCCCCTTCGAGGCATCACAAAGTTCTTTATATGTTATCTGGCTGTTCTGATCTTCAAATGCTATTTTTTCCGGATACTTTTCGGAAGATTCATCAAGCCAGTCAAGTACATTTCTTGTCATCTCTTTTCCTGGTAACGCTTTACTGTTTCCATGATGGCTTCGAGGCTGTTGAAATTTTCCGGCTCTATTTCAGAAGCTTCAATACGGACATCATATTTTTCATCAAGTGCTGTGATTATAGATGTGATATCAAATGAATCAATAAGGCCGTCATCTACCAATGCCTTTTCATTTTCAAAATCTACATCTTCATTAATGTCAGTTAATAATTCAACCAATTCCCTAAGCTCGTCACTCATTTTCCTTTTCCTCCATTTTTTAAGTTAATTTTAAGTTATCGTCCCAAAGCATTTTACAATAGCATACAGAATATCGCAACAAAAAAAGCTTCAAAAAATATTTTTTTATCAAAACATTTTGTTTAAACCGCAAACAATAATCGGCATAGCCGGTAAATTCATACCAAACTATGCCGATATTTTTTTTGGGGGGATTAAAAGCCCCTAATTTGCACCACTTAAAAGCCAAAGGTTTTTTTAGGATACATTAAATTTTATTTTCCGCTTATCCGTAGATCAGGTGCGGCAGCCATGTTCCCAGCTGCGGAACGAAGATACAAATAATAAGTACCACAACCAGCGCTATCAGCTGAGGCACCAGATGTTTAAACGTTCGCTGCATAAAGGTTGTTTGAATACATACCGTCTGCCGGTCTTTCAAGGGCATTAACGATTCCGTTCTGAAGTGATGTGCAAAGTTCTGCAGTAGCTACGATTGTAGGAGCAGCACCGAGTGCAGCCATTGTAGCTGTATAGATCTGGTTGTCAGGAACACGGATTTTGAGTTTTGAGAAATCATCAATCGATTCAATAGGAATCTGTGTGTATATCTTTCTGAAGCCGTCTGCACTGCATCCTAAGCAGATGATACCCTGCTCAGCTTCAAGGTCAGCTTTCATCTGGTCCATAACTTCACTATCATAGAAAGCTCTTATGTGATCCCAGCTCTGATAAAGGAATGGGAAGCCAAGAATAAGGCCCTGAGAAAATCCGTTAACTGTAGCAATGTTTGACCACTCGTTAAGGATCATGTCGATTGTGCCCATGCGGATTCCTTCTGATAATTCACTTTGGGAACCAAGCATAGAGTCTGTGTAAACAGTGATTTCAATTCTGCCATTGCTCTTCTCGCGAACTTTTTCGGCAATAGATTCCGCCAGGACACCACCGCCCCGTGTTGCTGTCAGCTCATCTGGTCTTTAAGCTGTATATATTTTTTAACGCCGGAAGCTTCTACCAGGGTTGTGTTGTTATACAAAAGCCTCCCGTCCGGCATTTTCCGATATGACGAAAGGAACTCATATATTCTCTGCCCCTCAGTAACCCAGAATTCATGCTCCTTACCATTTACTTCAACCCATTCGCACACAGGAAGATCATTTTCGCTGTAGAATGTGTAAGTGTTGTAAAGTCCTTCTTTTGTATAAGTATAGTCCTCCTGGTCAAAATCATAGTAGTTGCGCCAGTATTCAAGATGCTTCTCTGCGCCCACACCATCTATGGCCGAATTTCCTTCAAATGACAGCATGTATTTGTCATTATCACCGCATGTAAACATTATTGCAACATCGCTTACATAATCCGGAAAATTATAATATTCTTCATCAAAGTACGCCGGTGAGCATGCAGCCACCGCAGCAAAATCCGCGCTTTCCTGGATTGCCAGATTCTGTATCATCCCAGCTCCATTGGAAAATCCCACACCATAAACACGCGATTTGTCGATATTATATTCTTCCTCAATCAAATCAATAAGACCAAGAAGAAAACCGATGTCTTCATCATTGTTTTCCCAGTATGTCATCCCATGCTCTTTGCTGTAAAGCGCTGTCGGATAAATAATGATTATGTTTTCGTTTGCCGCAATCCTGTTCAGCTTTGTGCCGTACATCATCTGGAACCCACTGCTGTTGCTCCCGTGCAATGCCAAAATCAGCTGTGAAGATTCGTCACCCTCCAAAGCTGAATCCGGCACATAAAGCCAGTATTCCCTGTCTCTGCCATTATATTCATAATAGTTTCTGGACACATTATTTATCGCCGGCACATTACCGCTTTTATTATTGCCTGCAGACGCATCTGTGTTGCCACCGTCTTCATCATGGCTTTCTGATGTGCTTTCTGTGCCGGACAAATTGTCCATAGGGCTGGCTGCAAGGGTACTAGCTGAAAAGGAGAACAATGTCAGCATAAGAAAAACTGTAAAAACAAAACAGGCTTTCCTGCCCACACAAATTTTCATAATAAATACCCCAAAACTTGAATATGCGCAGATTAAGCCTGTTAGCTTACGTTAAGCTTAAAATAGAGCTTAGATTTACCTTAATTTTAATAGTTTACAAAATAATTCCATTTTCGTGAACCAAGCGAACTATATATACCATACATTGTGATGGTGTGAGAGGAGATATTCTCTTTTCCGGCTTGTTTATATTCATATTTTTAATCTCAATTAACAGCTAAAAGTTTCTTAATAGCTTCAAAATATATCTCCGCCTGCAGTTTAAGCTGCTCTACCGTGAGCCTTTCATTTGCATCATGAATATGATTATCCTCATCAGGCCATTCGCATCCGAAAGCAATTATGCCCGGAATATGCTTTGCATATGTTCCCCCACCTATTACCATAGGCTTTGAATCATAATCTCCCGTAACCTCCGCATAAGCAGATGCCAAAGATTTAACGAGCGGCGAATCTTCTGGGAAAAACAAAGGCTTTTTAAAGCTTTCGATTGTTATAACGCCCTTTTCATCCTCAAGATATTTTTCGCAGAGTTCCCTCACTTTTTTCTCATCATAGGTAACCGGAACTCTTATGTCTATCGTGCAGGTAATAACTCCGTCCTCTGTGTAAACCATACCATTGTTAAATGTAAGCTCACCATAATCATCAGAAATTTTAAGGCCGATGCCAGCACCATCCGCATTATTTCCAATATGTGAATTATAGAATTCAACAAAGTCATCCTTAAAACCGGCCTTAGAAAGTGCCTCCATTGTGCATCCTATAGCATTAACTCCAAGGTTCGGAGTGCTTGCATGCGCAGAAACTCCCGTTGCGTCTATCACATAATTTTCTCCGTCTTCCTTCACATCAAATCCCACAAGTTTTGTTGCGCCAAGCTCTTTTCTCAGAATTTCAGCATCCACCAAAGCCTTCGGGACAACTGTCTCACAATGATTAGCTACAGCATTTGTAACAAAGCCTCCTTTCATGGAAACAATCTTTGTATTTTTGCTTTTTGCCAGCATATCTGCCATTCCCTTTTCCCCATGGATTCCAGGGAAAGACCCGTCAGGCGTAAATCCAAGCGCAACCGGCTCTTCAACCTCATTGTAATGTTCCATGCAAAGGCATCCCGTTTCTTCATTGCATCCCAATATAAGACGCACTCTTTTATTTAATTTAACGCCCTCTTCCTTAAGAAGCCTCAGTGCATATAAAGAAGCAAGCGCGCCGCCCTTATCATCCGACACTCCTCTTCCATAGAGCACACCGTCTTTTTCTGTAAGCACAAAAGGATCAGTGTTCCATCCATCACCTGCAGGCACGACATCTAAATGTGCCACCACACCTATTATATCCTTGCCCTCGCCTATCTCTGCATAGCCGCAGTAATTATCAAGATTTTTTGTCCTGAGGCCAAAGCCCTCCGCCATATTCAAAGCCTCCGAAAGCACCTTTGCAGTTCCCTCCCCAAAAGGCATTTCTGGAAGCTCGTCTCCTTTTTTTGAATCATACTTCACAAGCTTTCCTAAATTCTCAATCATCTCAGGCGCAAGCGCATTGATTTTTTCTTTAATATTCATAGCATCTCCTTAATCACATATATTTATACAAAAGACAGATTTTAATATATATCACATCTGATGTTTCACTATCTCATACTCATCGCCATTTATATAATATGGACAGCTGCTTTCAGGGCTCTGCATTAGCCTCGCCACATCATCCTCGTCCATGTTCACATCGCATACATATTCATCATATTCTTCATCGTATATATAATACGAGCATGTTTCACATTGCATATTAACTCACCCTTTTTCTTTTTTCAATTAAAAAGCACGCACCCGGTATAGCACATCTTTCCCGGCCCATAATTATAAGCAATACCATTTTTTCGGCAGACATCCGATACAAACAATCCGAATGCTTCCATGGAAGACATGCTTCTATCAGGAAACCTGCACGGGCTGTTCGGATAAGTACATTCCTTGCACCGTCCGCAATAGCCATCGCCCAAAGGCAAAAATCCTTCATTTTCCCCGGAAGCTTTTCCGAATGCTCCACTACCGGAATTTAGTGCCCCCAGTTCCGCTGAAATTTTTTTATATAAACAAGCCGACTCATCGGCAATATTTCTGATTTTCTCAATCAGGTTCAAAAACCTCTTATCATGCTCTTCCTTGACTGCCATAATACCTTCCCAGTCCATAGTGTCTTCTATATCACCCACAGTCTGAACCAGAATACCTTTTTTATAGCGTTTCATTTTTTCTTCGCATTCCTCTATGCTTCCGCATCCCGGAGGGCACGACCATCTCTTCCCATAGGCACCACACGTATTAACCTCGCACATCTGCCTCACCTCAGGTAAGGCTCTTAATGTCCCCACATCAAGCGCTCCGCACGTTTCAAACCCGCACTCCTCTGCTGCCTTCAATAATACATCCCTCTCCATAAAATTTTATCCTCGCTTAGAAATTAATTTCCTAAAAAGGGGCTGTCACAAAAGTGACAGCCCCATAATTCTCGTATGACTTTGAAAAATTAAGCTGCTAATTCTTCAGCAACGAGAGTTGCGTTTGTGATTTCTTCACCACCGATTGTAAGTGTTACACCTTCAGGGATAACAACTACTGCATCATCATAAACATTAAGTTCATCGATTACGCAGTCTTCTGTTACGTTCCAAACAGCGTCAGCTGAAAGTTCAACGATTACAAGGTTCTTGCCGTTAGAGTTAACAATGTTTGTTACATGACCAAGAGCTGAAGCGCCAGACCAGTCACCATCACCAACTGTTGCATCCTTTGTTGTGTGTGAGAATGCACCTGCTGAGATAATACCTGTAAGTTCTGCGCCTTCGCCAAGGTTAACTGTAAGTGTTGTTGCTGGGTTAGATCCAACATAACCTGATGAGTTCCAAACATTACCTTCAACTACAGTGTTTGTAATGTTAAGTTCGCTTGTCCAGTTATCAGCAACGTCTGATTCGTTAACTGCGAATTCATTAGAATAGCCTTCTTCCTCGTGGAATACCTGGTTGAATGTTGGCATATGGCTTCCGTATGAATGTCCATAACCATTGTCTTCGCCCCATTCTGCTGAGAAGTCAAGACCTACATAGTCGTCATCGTTATCGATGATCTGAAGGATAACGCCGTTAGCTGAATTAAGAACAGCACCATCTACGTTAAATTCAGAGTTGATCTTCTTTACTAAGAAGATAGCATCGCCTGTATTAACTTCTGTGCCAGCTAAGATGTTAACGATGTTCATGCCTGTAGAGCCGTTTGAATGGCACATGAAACCAAAGTTTTCTGAATTAAGAACTGAATTAACAACTTCGCCTTCAGCAACTGCTTCAGACTTAACTGTAGCTACAACGCTGCCGCCGATGCCGTGTTCATATTCGTTCTGTTCGCCGTCGAACTGAACAACTTCGATTTCCTGTCCGCCTTCATATGCCTGGTATGTAGAAATACCACCGGTCATGATGTTAACGTATGTAGAAACGTTTTCTGTTACGCCGTAGTAATCTTCTGTTGAGTTGCCGATTGTGTATGCGCCGTAGCCGGAATCGCCAACATTAACTTCTGAATTGATAACTACCATATGCATATTTGTACCAGAGTCAACTGAAAGAGCGCCCCAGCCAGCTGCATTGAATGTAGAATCGATATAAGCTGCTACAGAGTAGTCGCCCATAAGGTTTGTTGTACGTGTGTTGCACTTAGGTCCGCCAAGGCCAAGTACCCATGGAGGAGAAACCATAAGTGTCTGGTCAGCTGTTGACATATAACCTTCATAGATTGTGCCGCTGTTTGATGTGAATGTAGAATTCTTAACGATTGAAACTGCGCCTTTATCTGTGAAAAGAGCTAACTTAGCAACACCGGTTGTTTCGATGTTTGCATTCTCAACTGTTACGAATACGCCTTCGCCTGCTGCTACAACTGCTGCGCCAAGACCTGAGAAGTCGTTTGTGTCGCTGCCGTCTGCATCTGTATCCATTACGATGTTAGCGCTTACTGTGTATTCGCCTGCTTCTGAATAAACAGCACCATTGTGCCATGAAATATCATCAACGAGTTCGCCTTCAGCATCTTCGTTAATGAATGTTGCAAAACGAGGGTATGCAAGCTTTGTGCCTGTGAAAGATGTTTCTAAGATAGGTGCAAGAGCGCTGCCGTCTTCTTCGTTCTGAAGAGCGATAAGAGCATCTTCTGATGAGCCAGCTGAATCGCCGCCTGATTCGCCTTCGCCTTCGCCGCCTGCAGATTCACCTTCTGCTGCTTCTTCAGCAGCGGATTCGCCTTCGCCTTCACCTTCTGCGGATTCGCCTTCTGCGGATTCGCCAGCGTCATCGGATCCTCCTGCCATTGTTTCGCCAGCTGGAACACCTGCTTCTTTAACAACGCCCTGCTGGAACTCTTCCCATGTTGAAAGACCGATTGTTGTGAACATCTGATCCCATGGTGATACTGACTGATCAAGTTCTTCCCAGCTGTTGATAGCCATAACCTGATCTGTGAACTCCTGAAGGTCAGGAGCGTTTGAGCCAGCTGTATCAATAAGATACTGCTGATAGTCTGCCCATGTTGCTTCTGCGCCAGCGAAAACGCTTGCAGCAAGAGTAACAACCATAATAGCAGAAACTAAAAATGCTACTAATTTCTTCATACGTTACCTCCAAAAAATTTTAATTTTATAATAGTTCGGGATTAAATCCCAAAACAATTATCATGTCTTTCCCGCATCCCGTGAAATTTAACCATATCCTCTCGCGATGCGAACTTGTACATAATACACCCAGAGCGGGCTTTTGTAAATTGCCATCTTAAGCGTTGTCAGGCCTTTTATTATCAACCCAAGTTACTTGCAAACTTCTGCTGTGCTTTGGTTATTTCACTTGTCCCAAAGCCTTTATAATCAACCTGAGTACCAGCAAGCTTTGTTTACAACACAAAAAGGCTTGCCTGGATTTCTGAACACGTTACTATTACCTTGTAACAACTAAAGGATAAACAGCAACACCTGCACATTGATATAATTTCTACAACATCAAAACTAATCCAGCCTTAAAAACATTTTCTACTTAGAATATTTTCTTCCGAGTTCATTAATAATTCCCATGTACTCGAACCAGCGTGCCTCAACCGAAGGAATATAATATGGTATCCATCTTCCGAGCGGAAGGTACTCATCAAATCCCCTCTTAATTTCAGCAAATCTTTCCTCAGGAGTTGAGTCACCATCGAGTGTTCTTACATCATATCCACCAGCAAAGCAAATCTTATCACCATATTTCTTAAGCAGCCCTTTTACATCGTTTGTTACCATCACAGGGTTAATAATATCAACACCTATCTCAACCAGATCAGGAACAATCTGTTCAATATGACCACATGAGTGATGATTGTAGATCATGCCATAACTGTGAATTTTCTCTGCGAATTTTTTCTCAAGTGGTTTAATAAATTCACGCCATATTTCAGGTGAAAACATCATGTTGCGCTCATGTCCCCAGTCATCATGCATACAAATAATTTCAGGGTGTACGGCTTCATACGCCAGGTCTATGCAATGCAGCTTATACTCACACATTGCATCCAGGAATTCATGCACCTCATCAGGACAGGTATAAAATGACACCAGTGCTTCTTCCATGCCAACCATCTGGTTCATCCTTTCAAAAGGACCCGAAAGCAAAAGAACTTCCTTAAGATGTTCATCCGGATTGTATCCCATACCCACTGCCATGCCGTTTAAAATGTCTTTTACCGGCATATAATCAACCGGCGGAAACTTAACATTCTCCTTCCAGTCTTCCATAGAATCAAAAAGCCTGAAATTCTTTGCGACCATGTTTCCGTCAACAACCGGGTTTGGCCCTCTGTTTGTCCAGAGAACGCCCCACGCATCCGGACCCGTCCCATAAGGATCAAAATGTTCCAGGTCAATATACCTTTCCCCCGGAAATACAAGAGACTTTACCGTTCCATATGTTTCCGGAATAAAATCGGCATGTTCCCCCTTAACCAGCGCCATATAGGCTTCCTTTGCGCTCTGCATAAAACACCTCCTAAAATATAAATGAATCTCTTTTTAAAGACAATTTTTTTAAAAACATTTATAATTCTAAAGCAAATTTTATAAATAATAAAGCGTTTATTTAACCGAAATCAATATTTTTCTGATAACAGTAACTTATATATACTAATGACTGGTTTTCAGATTGTTAACTCAAACTGCATTTTTTGCTACCCTGCGTTGCAAGCTTCCTTACAGAAGTTACCGCAAACCGCTTTTTTCTTTACCCTGCGGTGCATGCACATTTACAGAAGTTACCGCAGACTACTTTTTTATTTTGAGGTAGACAATACGAGAATATAAATATGATATTTAGGTCATAGCGAGTTTAAAGATTAAAGCACACAAAGAATAAAGTATGTTGATATATAAAAAACCGAAAGCATTGCTTTCGGTTTTTATAATGCCGCAGGCCGGAATCGAACCGGCACCGGTTTTACCCGACGGGATTTTAAGTCCCGCGCGTCTGCCTGTTCCGCCACTACGGCATATAGGCGATTTCTATTACGGATTGCTACCACGCTCCCGCATCCTGACGGATGCTGCGTCCTCGTGGACACTTGCTCGTCAAATAAAAATTTTTGTGCAAGCAAGCTTGCAAAAATTTTTATTTTCCTCGCAACGACCCAGATGAGACTCGAACTCACGACCTCCGCCGTGACAGGGCGGCGCTCTAACCAACTGAGCCACTGGGCCAAAATATTTAATAATCAAAAACGTCCCTCAAAGGACCATGGACCCTCGGGGACTCGAACCCAGGACCGCCCGGTTATGAGCCGGATGCTCTGACCAACTGAGCTAAGGGTCCAAAAAAGCCGATGGGGGGACTCGAACCCTCAACCTGCTGATTACAAATCAGCTGCTCTGCCAATTGAGCCACATCGGCATAAAAAAGTGACCCCGACGAGAATCGAACTCGTGTTACCGCCGTGAAAGGGCGATGTCTTAACCGCTTGACCACGGGGCCAAAAGCCTTCTCAAAAAAGAAGAAACTCCCCGAGTAGGGCTCGAACCTACAACCCCTCGGTTAACAGCCGAGTGCTCTACCATTGAGCTATCGAGGAATATTATTAACTTGCCAATGAAAGAATGCATTGCTTGCACCCTGAAAACCACATAGAATACCTAACTGTTTAAGACCAATACCGGCA
>R07__coassemble_260_pt1 | contig 20794 bp, 15 predicted proteins | sample R07__metabat2_low_PE_052 | metagenome-assembled genome bin R07
ATACCTGTAATGGGCTGGAAATATCTGAAGATATTAAAAATTATACCAAATTGTATATTTATAAATATCTGCCGGGCAAATACAAGATGTTTTGCAGGGAAGACAATGAGAATGTAGGATTTGATACTATTGATGTAGGTTCATACAGAGATATTAACTTTGCTGATCTGATGGTACTTTTTAAGAATAGTATTACGTCGGTATTAAATGAAGGTGAAACGGCGAATCTGATTTTCTTTGATTATGCAAATAAGCCATCATTTGATTATGTCTTTTCAAATATACTCAAAATGATTACCGAACAGACTAATTTCATTAATCTTGCAAGACACTTTGGCATATCTGTTCAAAACGGAACAATCTGTGTTGAAGACGAGACTGATAAGTATTTGATCGGACTTCTTGCAGATGGGATGAGCGCTTTCACTGAGTATGGAAAGGTAGACAGAATAATCAAGCTTATTTCACTTGGAAATATTACTAACAATGCAGTTACTTCGCTTGTTTATGCCATGAGAACAATTGATTCGGGCATTTCTTTATGCGATGTCGATTCAATCCTTGACGGAATTAATGAAATTAAAAAGATAAATAATAAAGAACATAGTTTTGATAACAAAGAATCCCAGTTATTCTACAATTTTATTATGGGAGCGATTAAGGAGTCATATGCAAAGTTGCTGGAGGGTGACAAAATTGATTACTTTGAGCTGGTTAAGTGGGCTGTCAGCAAAAGACTGTATCAGCAGGCACTTACAATAGTAGAAGCCAAGATGCCGGAAGCATTTGTTAACAAGGGTGTTTTTTATTTTTATGATGAAACGTCCAATGAAGAAGATTTAATCGAGAAATTTGCGATTGAATACAGCTATCTGAAGTCATATGAAACTTATAAAATGGAGCATCTGGATCACTATTTTATTAAGACCTATCTCAGAGATAAAAACAAGAAATGCAAGACGGAGCTTGAGACACAGAAGAACTTTGCTAAACTTAAGGTTTCTACAATTGACGGGGATGACGATGCATTGATTAAGGCATATACCAGGTGTAAGGACCTTACTGCTCTTGAAGATGCTTTGTTCGGATATTACTACATCGGTCACGTAAGGAACAAGACGAACCATGCAGAAACCAGAAAGTCAGATAAGATAGAGCTTGTGAATGACGACAATAAAGAAACAGAAAAAATGACTATGGTTCTTGAAGCACTGAATTATTTTATTGATAAGTATGAAGCATTATTAACCTGCCTTGATAATGACGGCTATATCAGAAGAGATGTTAATTACGGCCGGATGAAGGCACGGGCTGGAGAATTAAAAGACGAACGCTATAACAGAAAAAAATAATAGTAATAGAGGAAACTCTGAATATAAAAAAATGAAAGAAAGGGTTCGAAAGAATGATTAAAACAAAAAAGATTAGCGCTTTATTAATGGCATTTATTATGATGCTTGCTGTCGTTGGCTGCGGAGCCGCCCAGGCTGCACAAGCCGAGCCGGCTGTTGCTGAAACGGAAAATGTTGAAACTGCAGCTATTCCTGAAATAGTTCAGAATACTCCGGGCAGCGAAAAGTGGCAGACAGCGATTGACTATAGTGATGAAAACAACTGGCTGTCTCTGCCTGAAAACCCTGACAAGGATGTAGACGTCGTTTACTATTATCCGACATGCTACAGCCCGGCAGAGGACAGTGATGTGGTTGTTGCAGATATTACTGACGAAGGAATGCGCGCCGGCGCTCAGGGATTGCTTGTAAGTCAGGCTTCTGTATTTGCTGACAGCTGCAATGTGTTTGCACCTTATTATCGTCAGATTTCCGGTGATTATGCACTGACAGTTACTGATGAGGAAAATGCGGCTCTGTTCCGTTATGCAGCATCACAGGATGCGGCTGCAGCGCTTGATTATTATTTCGAAAATCTCAATAACGGAAGACCTTTTATTCTGGCAGGCCATTCACAGGGCTCGGAAACATCAGTGTTTTTGCTGGCTGATTATTTCAAGGAACATCCTGAATATCTGGAGAGGATGGTTGCGGCTTATGTGATCGGCTATTCAGTTACAGAAAGTTTCCTTGCAGAAAATACACACTTAAAGTTTGCCGAAGGCGCAGATGACACAGGCGTGATCGTTTCCTGGAATACAGAAGGCCCTGACAATATTGAACAGCACAATGCTGTTGTGCTTGAAGGCGCAGTTTCAATCAATCCGCTGAACTGGAAGACTGATGAAACTTATGCAGGTGTTGAAGAAAACCTGGGCTCTCTGATTAACGGAGAAATTACGGAAGGCGTTGCAGATGCACAGCTTAACCTTGAAAGAGGAACTGTTATAACAACTGCTGATGAATCTTATGCGATAGCTGCTGCCATGGCACCGATTTTCGGCACAGAATGCTTCCACGGCTATGATTATGGCTTCTATTACAACAATATAAAGGCTAATGTTGCAGAACGTATCGCAGCGTACATGGCAAAGCAGGATTAATAAAGGATACAAAATATTAATAACAAACAGGAGATAATAATGGAAACAACAGCAACAAAAAATAATAACGGTCTTTTCGGAAGCCTGGCGAATCCGGTTATAAGAAAGATGGAGAAAAAGGCGGAGTGCAGCGACAGCCGCGCAGCAACTTATGGTGGCATTGCAGGAAAGACAATCTTTTTCCTTATCGTTACGATAATTGCGGCGCTTGGATATATTGCGGTTCACAACATAATCATTGCATCCGCAACAGATGTTATTCATATTGTGCCTGAAGAGGGCGAGGCCATATACGACCTGACTATTGCAGCACCGGAAATCATAGTTATTCTGGCGGCAGCGCTGATATCAATTATTGTGCCATTTTTGGCATGGCTTGTAAGATCAACCATTCCTGTGGTTGGAACGATTTATTCGGTTGCCCAGGGTGTGGTTGTGGGCTTTATTACCGCAGCATTAAGGGCAGACTTAAAATGGATTTCGCTTTTGGCAGCAGTCCTCACCATAATGCTTGTGGGAGCCATGATGTTTGTTTACACAAAGAGGATTATAAAGGTCACAGCCAGATTCAGGGGCATCATCGTGGTGCTGTTCGGCACGATTGTTCTGGCAGGAATACTTCTCTTCATACTTAATCTCATTCCGGCTACGAGGGAACTTATGTCCGGCATTAACCAGATTATGGAAAACCCTGTCGTGAGCATAATTATTTCTGCAATATTCGTAATTATTGCGGCACTTTTTATGCTGGCAGATTTTGACACAATTGAAAGATGCGTAACAAACAAGATGGATAAGAAGTACGAGTGGATGGCAGCATGGGGCCTTGCCTATACAGTGCTTTACATCTACTTCAAAATTTTAAGAATTATCCTTACAATCGCAGGAAATTCATCGAACAACAGCAAAAATTCAACATTCTAAGTAAAATGGATAACGAAATATACAGAAAAAAAAGCCTTGATGAAATAAAATCGCCGGACAAGCTGGAAGATTATATAAAAGTCACAAATTTAAATCTATGGGTGCTGCTTGCAGCCATTGTTGTGATACTTTTTGGCGGCTGTTTGTGGGGCGCCATTGGCACAATAGAAAGCAAGGTGTCGGTAAGCACTGCCGTTGTAGATGGCGAGGCAATTTGCCAGTCATCAGCAGAACTGTTTAACATGGTAAAAGACCGGCTTTTGAATGGCGACGAAATAATATTCGAAATGAATGACATAGAAGGCCGTATCACGGATTGCTATTATGATGAAAAAGAGTGTTTTCTGTATGGCGAAATAGACGTGGAAGACTGCATCGGCACAGCCTATGTACACGAAACCATAAATCCTATATCGCTGCTTTTTGAATAGGTGGATCTATGAGTAAAAAAATAAAACAGCCTATAAAAAAAGGAGTGACAAAGGTGCCAGTGGTGATGCAGCTTGAAGCGCTTGAATGCGGTGCCGCATGTCTTGCCATGATTCTGGCTTATTATTCAAAATGGGTTCCCTTAGAGCAGGTCCGTTTAGACTGCGGGGTTTCGAGAGATGGCTCCAGTGCCCTTAATGTGGTAAAGGCAGCCAGATATTATGGGCTTAAGGCAAATGGATACCGCTATGAAGATGTGGATACGCTGGAAACGGAAGGCACATTCCCATGCATTGTCCACTGGGAATTTAATCACTTTGTTGTACTGGACGGTTTCAAACACGGAAAGGCCTATCTTAACGACCCGGCAAGCGGGGAGCGTGCAATCACAAAAGAACAATTTGATAAAGCCTTCACCGGCGTTGTGATTCAGCTTGAGCCGGGTGAAAATTTTGTGCCTTCGGGCAAACAGAAGAGCATGCTTGGGTTTACAAAGAAACACCTTAAGGGAGCCGGCGCGGCTGTGGCCTTCACGGCAATTACAGGTATAATTGCGGCTGTTATAGGTGTGATAAGCCCAGTATTTTCAAAGGTCCTGGTGGACCGTATTTTATCCTACACAAATCCAGACTGGCTTGTACCATTTATAATAATACTTGCAGCTTTTGATGCGATTCAGATTATAATATCGGCAGTAAATGCAATTTATAGCTATCACATCAACGGCCGTCTTGCTGCATCGGGGAATTCATCCTATATGTGGAAGGTGCTTAATCTTCCTCTGGGCTTTTTCTCACAGCGCATGTCGGGCGATATACAGGCACGCCAGGCGTCTAATGCTGCTATTGCATCGACTCTTGTGCAGACGGTTGGCCCACTCCTTCTGAATGCAATCACGATGATTTTTTATCTAGTTATAATGCTTAGGTACAGTGTGTTGCTTACTGCAGTGGGAATTGCGTCTGTTGCGATTGATATTGTGGTATCTTATTTTGCCTCAAAAAAAAGAGTGGAAATCGCGCGCGTGTCCCAGACAGAAAATGCAAAACTGGTTTCCACAACGGTTATGGGCATAGAAATGATAGAAACCATAAAATCCTCCGGGGCGGAAAATGGTTTTTTCAAAAAATGGTCCGGCTACCAGGCCAGTGTGAACACGCAGAATGTAAAAAACCTGAAACTTAACCAATACCTTGGAACGATTCCATCTCTTGTTTCAACCATTGCTAACAATGCGGTTCTTGTGCTGGGGGTGTGGCTTACCATGAACGGCAAGTTTACAGCTGGTTCTGTTATGGCCTTTCAGGGCTTTCTGACTTCATTTATGTCCCCTGCCATGACCGTTATAGGGGCAGGCCAGACAATAACGGAAATGCGCACCCAGATGGAGCGTGTGGAAGATGTTATGGAATATAAAGAGGATGACATTATTACAGAAAAGGGCCTTCCGCTCGATGCAAAACTGACCGGCAGAGTGGAAGTTAAGAATGTGTTTTTTGGATATTCACCGCTTGCAGATCCGATTATTAATGATTTCAGCATGAAGCTTGAGCCTGGTAAGACTGTTGCAATAGTTGGGGGTTCAGGCTCCGGAAAATCAACCATGTCCAAGCTGATTTCGGGCCTTTACAGGCCGTGGAAGGGAGAAATCCTTTTTGACGGAAAGCCAATAGAGGAAATAGATAAGGAACAGTTCCGCGCGTCTGTGGCCGTGGTGGACCAGGATATCATTCTTTTCGAAGACACAATTGAAAACAACATCAAAATGTGGGACAGAAGCATAGAGGATTTCGAAATGATCATGGCTGCGCGGGATGCGCAGATACATTATGACATCTTAGAAAAACCGGGCGGCTATCAGTACAAGATAATAGAAGGCGGACGAAATTTCTCGGGCGGACAGAGGCAGCGTCTGGAGATTGCCAGAGTGCTTGCGCAGGAGCCTACTCTCGTCATTCTTGATGAGGCTACAAGCGCCCTTGATGCTAAGACAGAGTATGAGCTGGTGAAGGCAATAAGAGACAGGGGAATTTCCTGTATTGTTGTTGCCCACCGCCTGTCTACGATAAGATCCTGCGACGAAATAATTGTTCTGGAAAACGGAAACATAGTGGGCCGCGGAACGCATAAAGAGTTGATGGAAACAAGCGAGCAGTACAGAACGCTTGTAACTTCAGAGTGAGGGGGCTGTTAAAATGGGTTGGTTTAAAGAACAATTAGAGCTCCGCCGCGAGATCGATAATGAAAATTTAGAGGAATCAATAGATGCCATAACTGCTGCCGTGATTGGAAAGCGCATTGCGTCGTCCTTAAGTGACAATGAAGCCCTGCACACGGCCATTGAATCTGTCCTTAAATATTATAACTGTAAAATTCCAAAAGATAAAATTCCGGCAAATATAAAGACCACCGAGGAGCAGATAGAATACCGCATGCGGCCGTATGGAATAAGCTACCGTAATGTAACCCTCGAAAAGGGGTGGTATAAACATGCGGTGGGCATCATGATCGGGACAATGAAAAGCGACGGATCCCTTGTGGTTCTGACCCCGGGCAAATTCGCAGGGTATTGTTATCTGGACCCAGCAACCGGCGAAAAGAAAAAAATCAACAGAAAAACAGAAGAACTGCTTGACGAAAAAGCAATCTGTTTTTATCAGCCGCTGCCGCTTAGTTCGATAGGTGTAAAGGACCTGGTTTTATTTATGATAAAACAGATAAGCACCTCAGATATAATTTTATATGTTTGCGTGCTTTTGCTTTCCACAGGGCTTGGCCTTTTATCAACGGTGTTTGTTGATCTGCTTTTTGGTGAAGTGCTTCAGCTTAAAAGTGTAACTATACTTTTATCACTGGCAAATTTTATGCTCTGCTACACGATAAGCAAATTCCTTATAGATGCATCCAATAACCTTGCGAGCAACCGAATATTAACAAAAATAAATGTTGCGGTGGAAGCGGCCGTGATGAACCGAATGCTGAATCTGCCTGTGAAATTCTACAGGGAGTATTCTTCCGGCGAACTTTCCCAGCGTTCGGGTTATGTGCAGAGTCTATGTTCGCTGATGGTGCAGACAGCAGTGTCTGTAAGCACATCTATTGTATATTTGATTTCTTACTCCGCCCAGATGTTTGATTATGGACCGAAGCTTGTGCTGCCTGCCGTAGCTGGAATACTTATAACAGCTCTTGTGAATACTGTTACGGTTTTTGCTCAGGTGAAGAGTACAAAAAAGGTGATGCTTTGTTCCACAAAGACAAGCGGCCTTACATATTCAACCATAACCGGCATTCAGAAAATAAAGCTTGCCGGAGCAGAGAAAAGAATGTACTCGCGCTGGGCACGGCTTTATGCTGAAGAGGCCTCGGAGCTGTATAATCCACCGGTATTTCTGAAATTAAGCAGTACAATAACGCTTGCAGTTTCCCTTCTTTCTACTCTGATAATTTATTATATTGCCGTAAAGAATGTTTATGGGGTCAATGATTATTACGCCTTCATGAATGCCTATGGAATGATAATGGGGGCGTTTACAACAATCACGACAACTGTTTCAAGTATTGCAAACATAAGGCCTATTCTGGACATGACGAAACCTATACTTAAAACTGTGCCGGAAATAGATGAAGCAAAAAAAGAAATCACCGCTTTAAACGGCGGCATAGAGCTTTCAAACCTGTGCTTTGCATATGATGATGGCCAGGATGATGTAATCCACAATCTTTCTTTAAAAATAAACCCAAAGGAATATGTGGCAATTGTGGGTTCCACGGGCTGCGGAAAATCCACGCTGATAAGGCTTCTTTTGGGCTTTGAAAAGGCCCAGAAGGGAACCATATATTACGACAACGAGGATATGGCAACGCTTGATTTAAGATCCCTTCGCCGTCTTATAGGAACAGTTATGCAGGACGGAAAGCTTTTCAACGGTGATATTTATTCAAACATAGTTATATCGGCCCCACAGCTTGGGCTTGATGATGCCTGGAAAGCAGCGGAAATAGCCGCTATTGCGGATGACATCAGAAAAATGCCGATGGGGATGAATACCGTGATATCAGAGGGCCAGGGCGGAATAAGCGGTGGACAAAGGCAGCGTCTTATGATTGCCAGAGCTGTTGCGCCGAACCCTAAAATCCTGATTTTTGACGAGGCCACAAGCGCACTTGACAACATAACCCAGAAAAGGGTGACGGAGGCAATAGACAGCCTTGGATGCACCAGGATTGTGGTGGCGCACAGGCTTTCCACGATAAAACATGCGGACAGGATTATCTATCTGGACAAGGGCAGCATCGCAGAAGAAGGAACCTATGATGAGCTGATTGCAAAGGACGGGCTCTTTGCCGCATTGGTAAAGCGCCAGAGGCTGGATGCAGACTGCGATTGACATATGATAAGAAAATGACGGAGTTTTTAAAAACTTTTACTGATCCATATTTTCTTATGGGGCTGGCGGGCTTTCTGCTGAGCCTTTTTGTTGTAATATTGCTTACAAGAAAAAACGGTATCGATAGTGCCGTGTGGTTTCCGGCTCTTGTGTGGGGAGGCGTGGGACTTTTTGCAGGCGCGCACCTGTTGTTTTTCATTGTGGGCCTGCCGGATTTTATAGAAAATTTTGACACATATGTTTACTCGGTACAAAGCTTTCTGGATGCTTTCCTTGCGGCGGCATCCGGAATGGTTTTTTACGGGGGCCTGTTTGGCTTTATTGCAGCCTCTGTTATTTTCTGCAAAGTTACCCACGCGTATACAAGGAGCATTTTAAATGTTTTTGCAGTTATTTTTCCGCTTTTCCATGCGGTGGCAAGGGTGGGCTGCGTTTTGTCGGGATGCTGCTATGGCATAGAATACCACGGGATTTTTGCCATACAATATAAAGAAAGCCAGATAATTCCCGGAATGAGCGACGCGCTGTGCGATTATACGCGCTTCCCGGTGCAGCTTTTGGAAGGCCTGATGGAGCTTATAATATTTGTTATTATTTTGATGCTTTATTTAAAAACAAAAAACCGCTTCTGCCTTGCCGGGATATATATCATGGCCTATGCAGTGGTGCGCTTTTGCGATGAATTTTTGCGGGGCGACACGGTGCGCGGTATATGGGGACCGTTCTCCACAAGCCAGTGGATAGCACTTGTCTCTTTTGTGTGCGTCGGCCTGTATTTTATAATTACGAGGATTAAAGAAAATCATAGGTGTTGACGCAAAAAATGCATTTTAGTATTATTCTATATAAATTGTGGCTTGAATAAAGCCTGCTTATTTTTAAGAAAGAAGGACATTATGACACAGAAACCTTATTACATCACAACAGCCATTGCTTACACTTCAGGAAAGCCCCACATCGGAAACACTTATGAAATAGTTTTAGCGGATGCCATCGCAAGGTTCCGCCGCCTTGAAGGCTATGATGTCCGTTTCCAGACAGGCACGGACGAGCATGGCCAGAAAATAGAAGACAAGGCAATCGCGGCAGGAATATCACCAAAGGAATATGTGGACAATATCGCAGGCCAGGTTAAGGAGATATGGGACCTTATGAACACCTCCTATGACCGCTTTATAAGGACAACCGACCCTGACCACGAAATCCAGATACAGAAAATTTTCAAAAAGCTTTATGACAAGGGCGATATTTACAAAGGCTCTTATGAAGGCATGTACTGCAAGGAGTGCGAGGCCTTTTACACAAACAGCCAGTTAAAGGATGGAAAATGCCCTGACTGCGGCATGGAGGTTCATCCTGCAAAGGAAGAGGCCTATTTCTTCAAAATGAGCAAATATGCCGACAGGCTTATAGAGCATATCGAAAATCACCCTGAGTTTATCCAGCCGGAAAGCCGCAAGAATGAAATGATGAACAATTTCTTAAAGCCGGGTCTTCAGGATTTGTGCGTATCCCGCACATCATTTAAATGGGGCATACCGGTAAGCTTCGATCCTGACCATGTGGTTTATGTGTGGATAGACGCGCTTTCAAATTATATAACCGGCCTTGGCTTTGATGCCGACGGAAACAACGGCGAGCTTTACAACAAATACTGGCCGGCGGACCTTCACCTTATCGGAAAGGATATCCTGCGTTTCCACACGATTTACTGGCCTATCATGCTGATGGCTCTGGATGTGCCGCTTCCTAAGCAGATTTTCGGCCATCCGTGGCTCCTGCTTGCAAAGAAAGACAATGCAAAGTCGGAAGACGAGCCGTTAAAGATGAGCAAGTCAAAAGGCAATGTTATTTACCCGGACGACCTGGTGAAGATGTTCGGCGTGGATGCGGTGCGCTATTTTGTGCTCCATGAAATGCCATTTGAAAATGACGGAACAATTTCCTGGGAGCTTGTGGTTGAGCGCATAAATTCTGATCTTGCAAACACGCTTGGAAATCTGGTGAACAGGACAATCGCCATGAGCAATAAATATTTCGGCGGTGTTGTGGAAAACACAAATAAGGTTTGTGAAAAGTGTGCTCCTATTGACGAGGACTTCAAGAGCGTGGTGACAGGCACAAGGGATAAATGTGTTGAAAAAATGCAGACCCTTCATGTGGCGGATGCCATAACAGAGCTTTGGAATCTGTTCAAGCGCTGCAACAAATATATCGACGAAACAGAGCCGTGGGTTCTGGCCAAGGACGAAGAAAAGCAGGACAGATTAAAAACTGTGCTTTACAACCTGACAGAAGCCATCACTATTGGCGCATCTCTGCTTAAGCCTTTTATGCCGGAAACTTCAGAAAAAATTCTTGGCCAGCTCTGCGCAGAGGAAAGAGCATTTGAAGATCTTGATATGTTTGGCCTCAGGCCGGACGGCATTAAGGTTACAGACACACCGGAGATATTATTTGCAAGATTAAAGCAGGACGAAGTTCTTGCAAAGGTTGCTGAATTATAAAAAGGATTTTATGGCGGCATGGGCTAAAGCCTGATAAGGTTTTTGCCGGCCGCCTTTTTGATGAAGAACATGATTTTTGACAGTCACGCACATTATTCAGATAATGCATTTTCAAAAGACAGAGACCGGATTTTATCCGGTCTTAAAACTAACGGGGTGGGGTATGTGGTGAACGCCTCTGCGGCGGCAGCAGATATTCCGCTCATAAAAGAGCTTACAGAAAAATATGATTTTTTGTATGCAACCTCCGGGCTTCACCCGACGGAGCTGTACACTGCTGAAAGCACGGACATTGTGAATAGGATGAGGAATTCGGAAGATGAGGCGGAGATTGAGGGGCTTTCAAAGCTCATCGTGCCGGCAGGTGATAAAGAATTTTCTTTGATAGAAGATTTTCTGTCAGAGAAAAAGGTGCAGGCTGTGGGAGAAATCGGCCTGGATTATCATTATGAAGATACGGATAAGAAGCTTCAGAAGGAATGGTTTGAAAGGCAGATAGAGCTGGCTAAATCTGCGAGTGCCCCAATAGTGATTCACAGCAGGGATGCGGCGGCAGACACGCTTGATATCGTAAGGGCCACGAAGGCAAATGAAATAAAAGGTTATGTGCATTGCTTTTCTTATGAAAAGGAGATGGCAAAAATATATATGGATATGGGTTACTGCCTGGGAATAGGCGGTGTTATAACCTATAAAAATGCCAGGAAGCTTGTGGAGATTGTTGAGTATATGCCGCTGGACCTTATGCTTCTGGAGACTGACTGCCCGTATCTTACACCTGCGCCATTCAGGGGAGAGAGAAATGATTCCACGATGATAAAATATGTGGCTGAAAGGGTGGCGCAGATAAAGGGAATTGATGCGGAAAAAGTGATACAGATTACAGAAGAAAATGCCTGCAGGTTTTATGGGATGGATCAGTAGTTATTTGCAGAACAATCTACTAGCTTGCCGCAAAATCGGTTTCCAATTTAGATGAATTTTTTTTACATGCGCGAGCATCGACTCGTTAAATATAAGAAAAATTCAGCAAAAAGCAGGGCATGAACCCACGGTAATTGAAATTTAGGACAGATTATGGTGACTTTTATATGAGCAGTACAAACAGTACAACAATTGCATTATTAAAAAAATATAATTTTCCGATCCAGAAAAGATACGGGCAGAATTTCCTGATAGATGACAATATCCTGAAGGGGATTGTGGAGGCAGCAGGTGTGAATGAAAATGACACCGTGTTGGAAATTGGTCCGGGCCTCGGGGCCCTTACGGGCTATCTGTGCCGCGCTGCCAAAAAAGTTATTGCGGTGGAGATTGATAAGATGCTTGTGCCGATTCTTAACGAAACACTGGCAGATTATGAAAATTTCACGCTTATTAATGATGATATTTTAAAGGTGGATATAGAAGAGTTGGTACGCAACATAAAAATAAAGGTGGTGGCCAATCTGCCATATTACATAACCACACCTATAATTATGGAGCTTTTGGAAAAGCAAAGCTGCATAGAAAGCATCACGGTGATGGTGCAGAAGGAAGTGGCACTTCGCATGGCAGAAGGGCCCGGCAGCAAGGACTATGGAGCCTTAAGTCTTGCGGTGCAGTATTATTCAAAGCCTTCGCTTTCCATGATGGTTTCTAAAAATTGTTTCCTGCCTAAGCCTGATGTGGACTCGGCCGTAGTCCATCTTGATGTTTATGAAAAAAATGAAAGGCCGGTTAAGGTTAAGGATGCGGAAAAGATGTTTGCCATAATAAAGGCCGGCTTTGGCCAGAGGCGAAAAACTCTTTTAAATTCTTTGTCAAATGATGCGTCCCTTGGGCTTTCGAAGGATATGATAAGGGATGCGCTTTTAAAAATGGGGCTTCCTGAGACGGTGCGCGCAGAGGCTTTGTCGCTGGAACAGTTCGCAGCGCTTTCGGATATATTGTAAAAGCCGGTGGCTGTCGCCGAAGGCGACTGGGGGATTGTCATTTAACAAGGCATTTTAAGCCCGGCGAAAACTGTCTCTATAAAAGTTACAAAAAGATTACAAAAATATAAATAAAATGTTGCAAATTTTTGCAAAATAAGATATATTAACACCAGAGCGTGGGCGCCTTCAGATGCGACGCGCACATTCACTGCATTCTATTTTCATATTTTGGGCATTTCGCCCGGTACTCTCAGAATTTTATTTCTTGCTCTTTGCATTTTTTTGTTATCACGGACTCCTTCGGGAAAATTAAGCATATGAGCAAAGAAAAAGCGTCTTCACCGGCGCAGAAATATTTTCAGAAAGGAGGTTTATGTCTATGACAGAGCTTGAAAAAATTCAGTTTATTTCTTATATGCAGCTTAAAGATGAGCTTGAAAATGTAGCATACGGTGGGATTTCATTGAACCTTGACGGACAGGGCTCAAACCCGCACGATATCGCAAGCGCCTGTGTTTTTAATGAGGACAGCGATTATATGCGTAATTATGTAAGGGACGATGGCGGCAGGATTTCCAGACTGAATTTTATGGCAGGCGGCTTTGCAGAAATTTAAAAAAAGGCCCCACAGACAAAAGGCCGCGCGACTGTCCGAAAATTTAAGCTAATGCGGTTTGCGGATAGCTTCATGCTTATAAAAAAGGCAGTGCCCGGGATTTTGATTTATAAAAAATCGAAAGGGATGCAAAATAAGATGCGCCTCTGACAGGGAAATTATTTTAATTCCATGGGGCTTTTAGGAAAGCCTCCCGGGTACTGCCGGACAGAACGTTTAAAAATTGACCAGACCAAAGACGCAGCATATAAAAATTTAGCCAAGCTGATTGGTCCGGCTATTTAAGATACGGACTGTCAGGTTAGTTTATGGCAATTTTCAGACCAACACATAAGAAATGTAAAATGTTGCAAAATTGTTAAGTTTTTGTTATACTGCTCAAAATCTTTGCGCAAATAATAAAATTTAAATTCAAAAGAGCGCATGGGAGGAAAGCTATGGCGAATTACGAAAGAGATGACCGGCATGTAAATACCTCTGGTCAGAATAGACGCAAAAAGAAAAAGAAGAAAGGCGGCACCGGCGCAACCATTGCGCTTATAATTATCGCTATCGTTTTAGCGGCTGTGATTTTCTTTTGCATAAAGAGGTTCGGGCCGTCTTCAACGATGACTGACTTACGCGATTATTATAATCTGACCAAAAGCTTAAGCGAGGAGAGAACTGAGGCAACGGAAAGCGAGCTGGCCATTATTCTTGAAGAGGACATTCTCCAGACCCGTGCCATAAGCCAGGACGGCGAGGTTTTTGTGCCGCTTTCGATAATAAAAAGTAATATTGACGACCGTTTCTATTATGACTCTAATGAAAACTGGGTGATGACCACCACAGCCACGGACATAATAAAATCGACGCCGGGCACAACAACATATCTTGATAACGGCGAGACTGTGGAAGCAGGCTATGTTATTGCTATAGAATCAAACGATGAGATTTATCTGAATGTTAAATTCATGGACGAATTTTCATGCGCACATTATGAAGTTCTAAGTGATCCTGGAAGGGTGTTCATTCAGTATAAAACCGGAACCTTTGATTATTGCACGGCAAAGAAAAACACATATATCCGTGTGCTCGGTGGCATAAAGGCGGATGTTGTTGCCAAAGTTTCCAAGGGCACAAAGATGAGGGTTCTTACAAATCTCGAAGACTGGCTTGAAGTTCTGGACGAGCATGGAAACAGAGGCTATATCCAGACAAATGCGGTTACAGATATTGCTGCGGAAGAGGCTGTGTCGGATTATGCGGAGCCTGAATACACCCACATATGTATTGATGAACCTGTAAATCTTGTATGGCACAGTGTTTACTATGAAGGCGGCAATGCCACAATTTACGATTATACCTGGTATATGTCGGGCGTGAATGTGATTTGTCCATCATGGTTCAATTTTGCGGATGAAGAGGGAAATCTCACATCCTATGCAGATGCTTCTTATGTTGAATATGCAAACAGCATCGGGGCAGATGTATGGGTAATGCTCGATAATATCAACGGCGAATCCTGCAGAAATGTTATTACATATACATCGAAGCGCGAAAAGGTTATAGATACGATTATAAGCGCAGTGAAGGAAGTTGGGGCCACCGGCATAAATATCGACATCGAGGGCGTTACATCGGATCTTGGTGATGACTATATCGAATTCTTAAGAGAGCTTTCGGTTAAGTGCCGCAAGGAAGGCATAATACTTTCAGCTGATGGCTATGCGCCATATGATTACAATTATTGCTATCACATGGACGAACAAAGCAGGCTGTGCGATTATGTTGTGCTTATGGGCTACGATGATTATTTGGGCGGCGATGAAGCCGGCCCGAATGCAGGCCTTATATTTGAAAAGGAAATTCTTGATTTGTGCTCGGAGAGCATGGACATGAGCAGGCTTGTGGTGGGCGTTCCGTTCTACACAAGGCTCTGGCTTGAATATGAAGATGGAAGCTTAGGAAATGAAGTTTACAACATGAGCCAGACGCAGGAAATTATATGGCAACATGGCCTCACCACGGAATGGCTTTCGGATGTTGGCTATGATTATTGCGAGTATTACAGAGATTCGGCTTTGGTAAGGGTTTGGTATGAAAATGCAAATTCGCTTGATGCAAAGCTTCAGCTTATCAGCAGCTACAACGTGGCCGGAGTTGCCGCATGGCAGCTGGGGCAGGAAACTTCAGATGTGTGGGAAGTCTTGTCCAGATATTATTAAAACTAACATAAGCTTGAAAAAGCCAGGGGACCCGCCCCTGGCTTTTTTGTAAGGCCCCCGGTGCATGCGGGGGCTGTCACCGAAGGCGACTTAAGGGATTGGCTTTAAATAAACAATAAAATACCTCCCGGAATACTGCAGGCTTGTCAGAGTCACACGAGAGGTTCTGCTTAGTGCTGCTTGGTTCCCCACCTGACACGGTTCACAGATTCCCGTTGCCCTGGACCCACGGTCCCGGAAGGCAAAAATGATTATAAAAGGATGACACCCTTTCGTCAAGCAAAATTCAAATAAGTCTAAAATTACTCAGGCCTGATAGTTCCATTTTGAATTTCGTACCGAAGATATCTTTGCTTATCAACTGCGGATGGGTCATGGGTAACAATAATCAGGATTTTATTGTGGTCTGCCATCTCCTCCAGATAGGCCATAACCTTGCTCTTGAGTCGTGAACTTAAGGCGTTGGTCGGCTCATCAAGAATGATAATCCCCGGATCATTGACGATTGCCCGTGCTACTGCTACACGCTGTTTCTCTCCTCCGGACAGGCTACCCACCCTTTTCTTCATCAAATCCTGCAGCTCTAAATCTTCACAGATGTTTTGTATTCTTGCTTTCCTTTCATGCCTTTTCCATTTTTCAGAATACAAAAGAGGAACACGAATATTTTCATATACCGTCTCTCCCTCCAAAAGCTGATAATCCTGGAAGACAAATCCAAAAAGGCTGTTTCGAAGCTGGGCAAGTTGTTTAGGGTTCATAGAGGCAACATCAGTTCCATCAAGAATATACTGCCCGTGATACTTCTTATCCAGCAGACCGAGGATTTTAAGAAAAGTCGTCTTTCCCGCACCGTTCTCTCCGCCAATCATAATCCGATCTCCCGGCTGTGCCTGGAAAGAACAATGATCCAGTACCAGCTGCTCTGATGAGGTGCCTTCCTGATAACTTTTAGAAAGTTCTGCTATACAAATCATATTATCACTCTCCATACAAATTTTCATTTAACCGTTCTTTTTTCAACATCCCGTACATAAGACCGCAAGAGAAAATCCCCTGCAGCATCAGGGTACAGCAACAGATTTTCTCCAGACGAAATCCATTAAGGGCATAGAATGCTCCAAAAGATATTAGGAACCATACAATAATATACATAAGATTTCGCGCAAGAACCTTTCCTATGGAACCACCGCAAATCAAATGAATCCTATATTCCTTGCGCGTTTTCTCATAAAACCGCAGGATAAACAGGGAAAAGGCAAAAAAGCCAACGAGAAGTAACATACAATCATACACTATCATAAACTGTTTTAAGAAACGCAGTTCCTCAGCTGCAGCAGGCTGAGTCTTCTTTAGATAGATGGAAGATCCTGAAAACAGATTTTCAAATTCCAGATCCAGTCCCTGATTAAGATCCTCTTCTGTGAATTTCGTATTTTCAACAATCAGCTCTACGTCCTCAGATGAAGGCATATAGTCCTGGAGATTGTGATAGATGTCCGGCGAAAATGTAATCATTTTCATGTTACTGTCAGCAATAGCGTTGCTTAGTCCTGTCATAGAAATCAGCCTATCATTATAGGCATCTGATGGAACAATTCTAAGGCTGCCCAGCATCTCGGAAAAAGGAGAAAGATCTGTATTTTCCGGGACCAGCCAAAAAACCGTTTCTTCCGAATGCATCTCATATTTTCCAAATAACACAACTATAGTCATGTCAAATTCCTGATTTACTTTTTCAGAATAAAACCAGGTACTGCCGCCACGTAGAAAAATATCCTCTAACGCAGGGGTGTATTGCTGCAGATTCATATCCATTGACATCGGTACGATCCAATAGGACGATGCTTCTGATACATCACCATTTTGCAGCAATCGATAAGCCGAAGAAACCGAGGCTGTAATGACTGTTACTGATACAATGGATAATAATAAAAAAATGCAAAACTCCTTCCAGTTCCGAATAATATCTTTGATACCCAGTTTAATGCAGTCAATCAGCATAATTTACTTCATCTCCTTCCGAGAGTCTTCATAGGAAAACAGCAATTTAATGAAAAACACGGCTGCCATACTAATTAGTAAAAACATGGTTACCGCCACCTGTTCAAGCAGGCTAATAGATATTTCCCGGATGTTGTTCAGATAGATCCATATCAGGGCGGAAGCTAAACATACGACTGCTGCCGGATAGAGCAAACTTTTGAAAAGCTGCCCAAGCAAGCCAGGCAGGCTAGCTCCAAAGGAGCGGTTAATTCTTACAATATTCTTGAAGTTCGTATAGGAAGATAGGACATAAAGAAAAAGGAAATATACAAACAATAAACTTATGGAAAGAAAAGTAACGTACCGTTTTCCAAAGAAAGATCTATAGAGCAGCTGAAAAAAGTCAATGACTGTCCTGGATGCGTCGGAAGACCGACAAGAAATTCCCATCTGGCTTAATTCATCAGATAAAGAAGAAAGTTGATGGGCATTATCGGAGTCCAGGTAAACCGTCCGAATCAATTTGGGGTCAATGGAAAAGAAATTTTTTATGATGGAAAAGGAAGCGTTGTTGGCAATACTAGAACTGTTATCAAACACATTAATCACCGACATTTCATAAGTTTCTTCCACTTCTCGATATGCCGTCAGATTTAGTCCACCAGAACGGAGTAGGTAATCAAAAGAATCCAGTACAATACCTACGGAGTTCTTTTCCACATAATCTTCATGTGAAAAATACCGGAGTTCTCCTTCGCTGATGAATTTTGAAGCATATAGATAATATGTCATATCCGGGTCATACAAACCAATGAGATCCAGATCAACCGTTTCAGCGATAGCAACTACTTCCGAATATTTCAGTAAAGTAGTAAACCATTCTGAAGACTCCCGCTCCTCACAATCAATTACCAGATAGTTTTCACTCAATCCATATGTTCTTTCCGAAGAGTCATTTCCAACTGCATAATTGACCGACATCAGTATCAGGCACGTACATAGTGAAATAAAAACATAGACCAGGATTCGGTGTCCGCTGTGAAACATACCCGCCCCTCCTAAATGTGAAACTTTTTTGCTATGCGTTATTGTAAAACAACCGCTTTGCCATCAGTATTACCTTTTTTCAAGAGCGCCACTGGAATCATCTCCTTTCTCTGGTAGTATATAAAAGCAAGCAATAATCGAAAGAAAACTGTCTTATTGTCAATCAGGTTTTATATTTGGTTGCACTTATTTATACTTAAGCCGTGATATGCACAGTTCTCGGAATTCCTGCTTGTAAAGTTAATAATGTTACCTTCTTACAGTGTTCCTACTGTCTAAATTAGTTGATGGGCATGTTACTACAATCCATAAAATGATGCATGATCCAAACACAGTTAGTATTTTTGCGTTCCCTCAAAAATATTTCCAGGCTTGTTAATAAAAAATAAAAGGTGGATAAAACGATGATATGTGTTCTCATATAAATATGAAAACAAAAAAGAATCGATTATCCCGTATATTCTTCTGACATGAAAGAACACTGCTGAAATAATCGATATATTATGCTAAGAAAGATGATTTCAGTACAATCAAGTCAGACTGTTTTCATGAATACTAAAGAGTTACTATTTTCTTCTGGTTTTCCAAAAAATGCATAAAGATAATTACAAATGTCAATTATTGTGGTCATCTTTTGTATACAGTAAAACAGGTAGATGCCTTTTGGCAAAAACTTTTTTAACATAACTATATACTTTCTTTAATAGATTGTATTAATTTTAATACATTTCAGGCATACAGTCAATCGAGAACTTTAGGCTTGGCAGCGTAAGCTTTAACTTCAGGCCTACTTGAAAGTGATAATATTTGATTAGCTCTTTTGGGGGATTTCGTTAGAACATGGCAATTATTTTCTGACAAAGAAAATATTTATTTAGCTTTTCTGAAGGCTTTTGGCGAGCTTTGGCAATTGTTCCCTGAAAATGAAAATATTTACTTAACTTTTGTGAGGAACTAGTAGGCCGTAAACTAATTAACTAGACTAAATGCGCCGAATGATTTTTCGAGAGTGCTGTTCAAAAAACGTAGGCGTAGCGGGCTACGCTGAGGATTTTTGAATCCGTGCTATCGGAAAATCAAGCAAGCAGTTGGTCTAGTTAATTTGAGGACGGACTACTAGCCTTAAATTTTTAAAAAAAACAGTGAGAAGGTCAGAGCATTCTTCTCCCAGGATCCCTCGTTCCACAGTGCACATGTGATTAAATCTTGGCTCTTCAAGAAGATTCAGTATGCTGCCGGCACAACCGGCCTTTGGATTCATGGCACCTATAAAAACTTTTCTGATGCGTGACTGCACAATAGCCCCGGCACACATTTGGCAAGGCTCTAGTGTTATATAAATTTCGCAGTCATCCAGCCGCCAGTCACCAAGGGCTTTATTGGCTTTTTTGATTGCACTTATCTCAGCGTGGGCCAGGGCGCTTTTATCTGCCATGCGCCGGTTGTAGCCCCTGCCTATTATTTTACCTTCATAAACAATAACGCAGCCAATGGGAACTTCTCCTATGGCGGCTGCCTTTTTTGCCTGCCTTATTGCTTCTTTCATAAACTTTATTTTATCTTCCATAGTTTTTTAAAAGTCTGGCTTTCGTCATAATTTGCCATATCTCTTTGTATGGCCTGGATTCCTGTTGTACTATGCCATGGCTATTTATATAGCCTGGCTTTCCGCTGTGCCATGCCATGGCTATTTATATGGCCTGGCTTTCCGCTGTGCCATGCCATGGTTATTTATATGGCCTGGCTTTCCGTTGTGCCATGCCATGGCAGTTTGTATAGCCTGGTAGTCCATATCTTAAATAACTGGACCAAATGCTTGCCTGTTTTTTCGATAGCACAGCTCAAAAAGCCTCAGCGTAGCCCGCTACGCCTGCGTTTTTTGAACTGCACTCTCAAAAAAAACATTCTACGCATTTGTCCAGTTATTTTGCGAACGGCCTACTAGTGTTTATCATAGTTTACCATAGTTCTTCTGAAATGCCATAGTTCGTCACTCCTTTTGAATATCGCTCAATTAAAAAGTTAAATTTCGGTTTTTGATGGAAGCGTTGTATCACGCTGGGACTCTTTCCTTTGTGTATGTTTGGACATTATCATAAATGGCTTATAGACGCCATTTTTCTGATGGTAACTTTGTTGCGATATAATTACGATTATGTTAAAATAATGATGGCAGAGGGACGAAGATGCGTAGAAGGCATCTTGTTTCTTTGTGTGTTTTTTGTATGTTAAAGATTTTAAAATTAAAGTAAAGCCAAGCTAAGTGCCGGGAAGTAA